>MDTB01133052.1_pt1 | contig 59282 bp, 71 predicted proteins | sample 811161 | NCBI WGS metagenome assembly MDTB01 (sample SAMN05326650, study PRJNA326480) | marine metagenome | isolation source: seawater | place: Mediterranean Sea | collected 2009 | reverse complement strand
TGCCACTGTTGGCACAATTATTGGAGCAGCTGCTCCACCTAAACCTATGCCTACTAGGATACCAAGATTTATTTGAAATAAGAATCCCTGACTATTCAAATTACCCAAAGAGTAAATACCAATAGCGTAAGTAACGAGTGCAATCATTACAACTTTATTAGATCCATATTTATCGGCAATCATTCCAAAAATTGTTGCAAAAATTCCCCAAACTATAGCTTGTACCCCAATTGCAAGTCCAAAATATGTACTTGTAATATTTAAATCTGTTTCAAAAAATTGAAAAAATATGCCATAAGTTTGACGGATCCCTATTGATACAGAGACAACAAAGCACCCTATAATTAATGTATATAGCGCTACTTTATTATTTATAAACTTAGTTTTAATCATTTAGAATTACTCTATCATTTAAGAATATTTGTCCAGTAGTTATTGGTTTTAAATAGATACCAAAGTCAATATGATTATAAATTTGATTAAGCTTCTGGGGTAAATTGATATCTAAAACTTTTGATCGATATGGGAAATTAGTTGCTCTACATCTTGGTGTATTACAGAATATATCAAATACAACACTTCCAATTTTAATTTTCTTTTTGGCAAGTTCTAATTCTTTCATGGCAGGTAGTCCATCAATAACAATATTTGCTCTAAAGCGTTTATGATCAATTTTAAGACCCGATCTAGCTTCAAAATCTCTAAGACTTGACAAATTAATTAAGGATACAACATTATCATTGATCATATCAAAAAAGGGTATTTTTAAATTATATAAAAAATATATGTCTTTATCTTTTAGTTCATCCTCATTTTTTTTGACTTGAGACGCTACTCTTTGAAGATTTGAAAAATCAAAATCTTTAATAGCAACTAATTCTTTTGTTTCTTTATAAATTTTAAGTTCATTTTTTTTAAATACAATCTGATAATAATTTAATAAGGGGGTATTCTTTATACTTAAATAACTTTGATTATTTCTTAAATATTGTTTATTTTGAAATTTGATTGCTTCATCTTGAGTTTTATTCCTAACAAAAGCAAAAATTCTATCATTTTCTATGCCCCTGTTCTCAATGATATTTAACCTCTCATCTTCAATAAAATTAAAAGATTTTACTGGTGAATAATAAAGTTTTTTTATTTGTATATTTTCGTCCATTCTGATTTATTTAAATGATGCCAGAACATATGAAAAATTACAATGAGTCTATTTTTTCCAACCTAACCCAAGGGGAAATGATACAAATTGTGACAATTTCACTAATTTTAATTTACCTAATATTTAATTATTTTAAAAAAAAATGATTAATTTTCGCGTGATTAAAGAGCAAATTATTAAATATAAAAAAGAAATTCTTTTCTCAGTTGCAATGGCTATGATTTGTTTCTCAATAGCTTTATGGGCTATAGGAGTGAATTTTATTAAATATCAAAATATTCTTGGTTCATATTAATATTCTTAAAACGCATATTAGATATGTTGATATAGGAGTATATGTCTAATATGCATAAGTGATATCATCAATATTCAAGGTCTAAAAAATCAAATCTTTAAAGGGAGAAAGTTTATGAAAATTTTAAAAACCTCGATAGCTTTTGTCATTTTGATAATTGCGGGAAGTTCAATGGCCATAGCTGACACAACGATAAGTAAAGAAGGTCAATATATATTTAATACTTTAGCATTTTATTTAGGTGGTGTTTTGGTTGCTTTCATGGCTGCAGGATTTTGTATGCTAGAAAGTGGTCTAGTAACAAATAAAAGTGTATCTACAATTGCTGCAAAAAATATTGGTAAATTCGCAATTTGCTCAATCATTTTTTACTTATTTGGTTACAATATGGCATATGGAATACCTGAAGGTGGTTATATTGGTAGTTTTTCAATATGGACTGAGGGATCAAAGATAGATACTGGTTATTCAGATAGTTCAGACTGGTTTTTTCAAACTATGTTTGTTTGCGCGACTGTATCAATTGTTTCAGGAGCTGTTGCAGAAAGAATTAAAGTTTGGCCTTTTTTTCTATTCGCAATATTGATGTCAGGCTTTATATATCCAATCTCAATGGGTTGGCAATGGGGAGGTGGCTGGTTAGCTAAAGCTGGTTTCTCTGACTTTGCTGGATCGACATTAGTTCATGCTTGTGGTGGAGCCGCCGCTTTGGCTGGTGTGATTGTATTAGGAGCTAGAAGTGGAAGATTTACAGGGTCAGGTTCTAAAAGAGTAATGGTTCCTTTTGCAGCTTCAAGTATTCCTTTAACCACACTTGGAACATTTTTATTATGGTTCGGCTGGGTTGGCTTTAACGGTTTTAGCCAATTGGCCATGGGGACCTTTGATGATGCAACAGCGATTACTAAAATTGCTGTAAATACGCATTTAGCTGGTGCAGCGGGAACATTTGCTGGTGCAGCAATCTCTAGAGTGTACGGAGGCAAAACAGATGTCATAATGATGTTAAACGGTGCCTTAGCTGGTTTGGTCGCAATCACTGCTGAACCTCTGACCCCAAATCCAACTACTGCGATGATGATAGGCGCTATTGGAGCAATCATAATGTATTTTGGAACCAAAATGCTTGAAAACTTTGGTTTAGATGATGTGGTAGGGGCTATACCAGTGCATATGTTTGCTGGAATATTTGGGACATTAGTGGTGCCATTAACAAATGGAGATACATCTTTTGTAACTCAATTTGTAGGGGTTTTTTCTGTCTGCGTTTTTAGCTTTGTTTTATCTTTTTTAGTATTCAAAACAATAAGTATAAGCATTGGATTAAGAATTAGTAAAGAGGCGTAAAAACTTGGAACCGATAAAGCTGAAATTGGAGTAGTTGCTTACTCAATACGAGACTAAATCAGTTTAAATCTAGGGCCTGTGACTTCAGGCCCTAGATTAATTTTAATCATTTAGTGACATATTATATCTATTATCTATGATAAAAAAAATTTTTTTGATTGTAGCAATTTTACTGCCTTTTCTACTTTACTATTTATCTACTTACTTGATTAAAAAAGATACAAACAAAAAATTTCCAATCATACCTTTATCACTCGCAAGTTTACTATTATTAGCCTTGGTTCTAATTTTTTTTAGACTGTCTGATAAAGATCCTTCTGATGGCAAGTATACACCTCCTCAATTTAAGGAAGGTAAAATCATATCCCCAAAAACACGTTAAGATTTAGATATTCACATATTAACAGTGTTTATAACTAGTACATCGTAATGGTTTCATTTTTCAGAAAAAAATGAGTCAAAACATGAACGTTGTTAGTTATTGTCACAGGATACTAACAATTAGGCAGGGAGAGTTTCTCTTTGATGTTTTTTTCTTTCATGGGCCAAGAGGAGTTTTTTCCTTAATCTTAAATTTTTAGGGGTTACCTCTAATAATTCATCTTCATTCACATATGACATCATCTCTTCTAATGACATTTTAATAGGTGGTGTGAGAGAGATTAAACCGTCACTACCAGCAGCTCTAACGTTAGTTAATTTTTTACCCTTTAAAACATTAATTTCTAAATCATTATCTCTATTATGCTCGCCAACAATCATTCCACCATATACTTTAGTCTGAGGTTCAATAAACATTAGGCCTCTATCTTGTAAATTAAAGATTGCATATGCAACGGCCTCACCGCTATCAGTTGAAATTAGTGCTCCATTTCTTCGACTTTTGATATCTCCTTTGAAATCTCCATATGAGTCAAATACTCGGTTCATTACACCTGTTCCTCTAGTTTCAGTCAAAAACTTACTCTGATATCCGATCAAACCTCTTGAAGGTGCCTTAAAAATAATTCTTTTTTTATTTTGGCCAGTATCACGCATATCTATCATTTCACCTTTTCTCTGATTTATTGAGTCAATTACAGTACTTGAGTATTCCTCATCAACATCAATCGTAACTTCTTCAAAAGGTTCTAATTTTTTATTATTCTCATGTTTAAATAACACTTTTGGTCTTGATACAGATAATTCAAATTCCTCTCTCCTCATTGTTTCAATTAAAACACCGATTTGAAGTTCTCCACGTCCTCCAATTTCAAATGAGTCTTTATTATCGTTTTCGGTAAATGAAATCGCAACATTTGTTTCTGCTTCTGCAAGTAATCTTTCCCGTATCATGGTAGAAGTCACTTTTTTACCTTCCAGTCCCGAAATAGGTGAATCATTTACTGTTATAGTTACTGACATAGTAGGAGGATCTATCGGTGTGGTTTTAAGTGCTTCATTAACATCCAAGTGGCATATTGTGTCTGAAACCGATGTTATTTTTAATCCCGCTACACACACGATATCCCCTGCTGTCACTGTATCGGTTGCAACTTTATCAGTACCTGAGAACGTAAATAATTTTGTTAGTCTACCTTCCTCTACTTTACTATTATTTAAATTCAGAGATTTAACCGTATCATTTACTTTTGCAATTCCATGCACTACCCGTCCAATTAAACAACGGCCTAAAAAAGTGTCAGAATGTAGCAAAGTTGATAGCATTGCAAAAGGTTTACTTAAATCAACCTCGGGTTCTTTTACATGATTAAGTATTAGGTCTAAGAGTGGATGTAAATTTTCTCTCTTTTGATCAAGTTCATAATTGCACCAGCCATCACGACCAGAAGCATAAAGAATGGGGAAATCTAATTGTTGATTATCAGCATCTAGAGCGACAAACAGATCAAAGATTTCATTTATAACTTCTTTAGCTCTTGCATCTGATCTATCTACTTTATTTATTATAACTATAGGTCTTAAACCTTGAGATAATGCTTTTGATAAAACGAATTTTGTTTGTGGCATCGGGCCCTCAGCAGCATCAACCAAAAGTATGACACCGTCTGTCATGCCTAAAATTCTTTCAACTTCTCCTCCAAAATCTGCATGTCCTGGTGTATCAATAATGTTTATTCTTGTATCTTTCCAAACAACGGATGTAGGTTTTGCTAATATTGTTATCCCTCTTTCTTTCTCAATATCACCACTATCCATTACTCTCTCATCAACTTTCTGATTTTCTCTAAACAAGCCACTTTGTTTTAGTAAATTATCTATTAAAGTTGTCTTACCATGATCAACGTGTGCAATAATTGCAATATTTCTTAAACTATTAGCCATAAATTTTGCGTTTGATACACTTTATTTTTTTATTTGCCAGTTAAATATTTGGGTAAAAAATGTTGTTTAATTTTTCTCGGATTTACTTAATCTTTTGTTCAATTGAATTAGTAGACATTGAATGATTACTACTTACAATACTTGAAGCAGTAGCTAGAAAGATGAAGAATAACATGATTACAATTTTTCTCATAATTCTTTTGTAGTGAACAAATAAGACAATGAATGAACTGAAATGTGTTCTTATATTGACAGTTTAGTGCTTATGCAGTTTGTTTTTTAGATATAATATGAAAGCCGCAATTTCATAGAAAAATGCAAAAACATGAAACAAAATTGGTTGTTTAAAAATTTTATATAACCAATTAAGTTTTGGTATGTTCGACCAAACTACTAAAAAAGCCTTTGCTCCTTTAATAAGATTTCCTTGATCTACTACATGTAGCCGTCTAGATAGTTTATCTGTATTTAAATTTGTTATTTGGGACTCTTTTTCCTTAATATCATACCACTCAAGGTTATTTTCCATTTTTCGGTAAATATCTATTTCTTTTTTACAAATACTGCACGACTCATTAAAAAAAACTTTTATGCTCATTTTTTATTTTTTTTTTTCTTTTTAATTTTTTTGTGATTTTTTTCAATACTATCTTTAAATAAACTTAGAATTCCGTAAATAATTAGTGCCCCGCCCCCTAGAAAACCATAAGATAACAACAACTCGATTGACGGTAAATCACTCATCCTCTTCTTCTAACCATTGTTCCATAAAAACTTTGTGACATACATAACATATTACAGGTATCGAACCAAAAAATCCAATGGCAACACCGGCTTTGATACCATACTCAACACAAGAAAAGTGTGTCAATGTGATTGTTGGTATTGTACATACTCCAAGTAGATAAGGAAGCCTCCATTTAAATGAAGGTTTAAAATATTTAATGAAATATATTATTTTAAAAATCATCACTATAAACTACCTCTTTCTTTTTTTAATCTGCTATAGTTTTTTTTCAACTATAAATTATACTAAAAATATTTCACTAAATATGATCAATAGTAAGTTTCAATATCCCCCTAGTAGTCTGAAAAGAGAAGAAAAAAAAAGGTGGATTTCAATTTTTTTTAAAATTGAGGAAATTGTAATAATAAACTGGGTCTAAAGTAAATTGAATAAAGAATTCACATCTTTTTCAAAAAAAGTTTATCAATGTAATAAATGTGCAAGATTACTAAATTTTAGAAATAAAATTACTTTAAAAAAGCGAAAATCTTATATGAATGAAGTCTATTGGGGTAAACCAGTTTCTGGCTTTGGTGATTTAAGTGCCAAAATAATTATTATTGGACTTGCGCCAGCTGCGCATGGGGCTACACGCACTGGACGTGTTTTTACTGGTGATAAATCAGCAGATTTTTTATTTAATTGTTTATTTAAATCAGGCTTGAGCAACCAACCAAACTCAGATCATATTAAAGATGGTTTGAAACTAAAGAATACATTTATTACTCTTGCTTTAAGGTGCGTACCACCAGAAGATAAACCAACACAAGAAGAGTTAAAAAATTGCTCAGTTTTTTTTAAGGAAGAATTAAATATGATTAAAAATAAAAAGGTTATTGTTGCGCTTGGCAAAATTGCATTTGATACTTGTATAAAATTTTACAAAGAAAATTATGGACTCATAGGATCTTATAAATTTGGTCATGGATGTAAATACAATATAAATGGATTAACAATATTTGGTTGCTATCATCCATCTCCACGTAACGTTAATACTAAACGAATTAATACAAAAAAAATGGTTTATATATTTAAAAAAGCAAAAAAATTAATCTAAAAGAGACGCAACATATTCCCAGTTAACGAGATCATTGATGAATGCCTTTAAATAGTCAGGTCTACGATTTCTATAATCAACGTAATACGAATGCTCCCACACATCACAACCTAGGATAGGTTTCATGTTATGAACTAAAGGGTTTGATGCATTTGCAGATTTCGTAACAACTAACTTTCCGTTATCGATAGCAAGCCATGCCCATCCTGAACCAAATTGAGTAGTGCCCGCTTGAATAAAATCATCTTTAAATTTATCAATGCTACCAAAATCAGCTATAATTCTTTTCTCTAAGTCGGATGGCATTGCTCCCCCACCCTTTGGTTTCATACATTTCCAAAATAGAATATGATTCCAGTGTTGGCCTGCGTTATTAAAAATTCCTGCTTTTGAGTTATCATTTGCCGTTTTTTTTACAATCTCCTCCAATGATGCTCCAGTTAAATCAGTATTTTTAAGCAAATTATTTAAATTTGTCACATATGTTTGATGATGCTTGCCGTGATGTAAATCTAATGTCTCTTGTGACATGATGGGTGCTAATGAATCATTTTGGTAATCTAGTTTAGGTAATTCGAATGTCATGCATTGCTTATACTTTTAAATTACTTCATTTTCAAGTATTCCAATTGAATCTACTGATATTTTTATTTTATCACCAGATTTTAAAAATTTAGGCGGATCAAACCCAATACCAACACCGGAGGGAGTGCCTGTTGCTATATTATCACCTTCTACAAGTGTCATCGATTTAGTTAAAATTTCAATTATAGTTGAAATATTGAAAATCATATCTTTGACAATTCCACTTTGTCTAGTTTCACCATTAACAGTTGTTTGTATCTTAATATTCTTAATATTTTCGATTTCATCTTTTGTAATAATACAAGGTCCCATTGGACAATATGTGTCAGGACTTTTACCAATAAACCATTGCTTATGATTATTTTGTAACTTTCTGGCGGTAACATCATTTATTATTGTATATCCAAAAATTATATCTGTTGCATTGGAATACTTTATATTTTTAGACCTCTTTCCTACTACCACGCCAAGCTCTCCTTCATAATCCGTTGTGTTTGTTCGGTCATTTATTAATTCTATTTTATCATTTGGTCCAATAACTGAAGTAGTCGCCTTATTAAAAATAATTAGCTCATTTGGAACATACTTTTTTTCTTGCAACGTACTAAAGGATGATTTCTGAACTTCTTTAGCATGTTTAGCATAATTTTTACCAACACAAATAATATCACGTACCGGAACGGGTATAGGAGATAATAATTTTACCTCATCTATAGAATAATGAATATTTTGAGTATTATTAATATTTTGAATCTGATTTTCAAATTCTGAATATTTTTTGATTATATTATTTAAATCATTAGGAAGATTGTTATTTGCTTTGTTTACATCAATAATTCCCTTGTTAAGTATTTCTAATCCTACTCTAATGTTGTTATTTTTTTTAAATGTTACGAATCTCATTTTTCTTAATTAAAATATTTTTTTTTTATATAATTTGCGACTAAAGACATTATAGCAAGAGCTAATAATGGAAAAAAGATCTCTGGTGCAAATAATAAATTTAAACTAAAATCTTTATCGCCTTGAAATGCGCTACTAATACCACTAAAAATACTTACAGAAATTATTATAGGTACTGCTTCGCCAAAGAGTGTTGCTAAAAAAAAATTTTTTACTTTCATATTAAATAAAACCGGTAATAAATTTTTTATTGGGAAAGGTATTCCTGGAACAATTCTTAGACTAAAAAAATAACTTAATTCATTTTCATTAATATTATTTTTTAATTTAGAATACTTTCTACCTAAATATTTTTCAACCAAATCTCCAAAATAATTATTTGCAAAACAGTAAAGGAATGTTGCTCCAATTGTGAAAGAAAAAATTGACAATACCGATCCTAAAATTGTACCAAAAGCAAATCCAGCAAATATGACTAGCGGTGTCCCAAAGCCCATTAAAAAAACCCAAATGACAGAAAAAACGAAATAAGCACTTCCAATTAATAAAAGATTTTGGTCTCTTAATTCAAAAATATAATCTTTATTTTCTATCAGATAAGATGGACTTAAAAATGTATTTACTCCATAATAGAAGAAAGCAATTACAACACATGTAACAACTGTTAAATATGCTAAACCTAAATAAATTTTTATTTTAGATAGTGTATTCATTAGTAATATCGCCAATAATTTTTTACTGTACATACAAATAAGAATTTCTTATAAGTGCAAAAAATTTATTATAGTAATGAAAAGAACTTATCAACCTAGTAAAAAAGTCAGAGCCAGAAGACATGGATTTAAATCAAGAATGTCTACGAAAAATGGCAGAAAAACGTTAGCTAGACGAAGAGCTAAAGGTCGAAAAAGAATATCAGCTTAATTAATGCAGAACAGAATCTCCTTCGTAAGTTTAAGCGGGAGCAAAGAGTTTAAATATGTGCTATCAGGGGAAAAAATGAATTCAGATTTATTTACAATTTTTTACAAATTAAAAGATACATCTGATAATAAAAATTCAATTCAATTAAGTTGTGTTGCAGCTAAAAAGCTGGGAAACGCCGTTGCGAGAAATAGAATGAGAAGAAGATTAAAGATGGCTGTAAGAAAAGCAATTTTAAAAATCAAAAATAAGTTTAAAAAAAAATTTAAATATGCAATCTTTGCAAAATCCAAAATTTATGATGAAGATTACCAAATTATTGTAGATAAACTCATGATCAAACTAAAATCAATTTAATGAAAATTATTGAAAAAATTTTATCAAAAACTCTAATTTCAATTATCAAAACTTATAAGTATTTAATTTCACCGCTTCTAGGACCAAATTGCAGGTTTTTGCCAACATGTTCTAATTATTTTATCGAATCTATCCAAAAAAAAGGTTTTTTAATTGGAAGTTATTCAGGTATGAAAAGGATTTTAAAATGCCATCCAATAAAATTTTTAGGTGGCAGTTCTGGGTTTGACCCTGTGGAGAATAAAGATGGAAAATAAAAATGTTCTTATGGCTGTTGTACTTTCAACAATGGTCATCATTTTTTGGCAATTTATGTATGGCGATGAGTACGTCGAAGTGGAAAATGAACAAATTAAAACAGAGCAAACTACTAAGAGTCAAAAACCGTCTGCTCCATCAATTGTAAAAAAAAATGTTGAGATTAAAGTTTCTAGATCTGATGCTATTACAGAAACAAGGAGAATAAAAATTGAAAATGCTAATTTATCTGGATCCATTGCATTAAAAGGCGGGCTGATAGATGATATAACATTAAAGAATTACAATTCAAATCAAAGTGCAAATAGTAATAAAGTAGTTTTACTTAGTCCAAAAAAAATTGATCAATCTTATTATTTAGAAACTGGTTGGGCAACATCTGGGAGTGAGATTGTACCTAATAATCAAACTGAATGGAAAGCTGTAGGGAATAAAATTTTAAATCCAAATAGATCTGTTAAATTAGAATGGAGTAACGGTGCAGGACTAACTTTTATCAAAGAATTTTCTATAGATAATAAATATTTAATAACAGTAAATGAACAAATAAAAAATCAATCAAATCAAACTATTAACTTGTTTCATTATGCTCAAATTACAAGAAAGCAAAAACCAAAAATACAAGATTTTTATATTCTTCATGAGGGTTTACTTGGTGTTGTTGACGAAAATTTAACAGAAGAAGATTATGATGACGTCCTAGAGAAAAAAAAAAGTTACAAGGGATCAAAAGGTTGGGTTGGCATTACGGATAAATATTGGCTCACAGCTGTAATTCCAGAGAAAGGTAAAAATTTTAATGCTGAGTTTTCCTATGATAAGGCATACAAAGCAAATTATATCATTACAGATCCAACAACTATTAATGTAAATCAATCAGGATCTAATATATCCAATATATTTATTGGAGCAAAAGAAGTGGCAGTTGTTGATGGTTATGCAGAAAACAAAGGATTTCATAAATTCGATTTAGCAATTGATTGGGGTTGGTTTCACTTTTTTACCAAACCTTTATTTTTTATAATTGATTACCTTTACAAAATTAGTGGCAATTTTGGTATTGCTATTATTCTACTAACTGCAGCTGTGAGATTGCTATTTTTCCCTTTGGCAAACTACTCTTTTGCATCCATGGCAAAAATGAAAGCATTGCAGCCAGAAATGCAGCGCCTAAAAGATTTGTATAAAGATGATAAACAAAAAATACAAATGGAAATGATGAATTTATACAAGAGAGAGAAGGTAAATCCGATTTCAGGCTGTCTTCCAGTCTTAATTCAAATACCTTTTTTCTTTGCAATATATAAAATGCTTTTTGTCACGATTGAAATGAGACATGCTCCGTTTTATGGATGGATAAAAGATTTATCAGCGGCAGATCCTACAACAGTATTTAACCTTTTTGGTTTAATTCCATGGAGTCCACCAAGTTTTCTAATTATAGGTGCGTGGCCAATAATTATGGGGGTGACGATGTACATACAGCAAAAACTTAATCCTGCTCCACCAGATCCAATACAAGCTAAAATTTTCATGTTCTTTCCCTTTATTTTAACTATTTTATTGGCTTCATTCCCATCCGGTCTAGTTATTTACTGGAGTATAAATAATATTTTAACTATGGCTCAGCAATATGTGATTATAAGAAAAACTAAAGTAAAAACTGTTTAATGGATCTTAAAAATCTTTGGCCAAAAAAAGACGCACCTCAAATAGAAAAAGCTCTCAAATTTGTTGAAAAATATAAATTAAAAAAAATTGTGTTAAAATATGGGGGCCAAGTCATGGCGAGTGATCAGTTATCCAAAGCTTTTGCTCAGGATGCTGCAATATGTAATCTGATTGGTATAAAAAGTTTAGTTATACATGGTGGCGGTCCACAAATAAAAAAAAGGTTAGAAAAGCAAAATATAAAAAGTAAATTTATATTAGGCTTAAGAGTAACAGACGAGAATGTGATAAAAATTGTGGAAGATGTTTTGTTAAATGATATTAACCCAGATTTAGTAAGAACAATTAATTCATTTAATGCTATTGCTGAACCTATAACTGCAAGAAATAAAAATGGAATTTTAAAAGTTACAAAAGCTAAAAATCCAGATCTAGGGTTTGTAGCCGATCCAGAAGAAATAGACGTTGATAAGCTCAATAATATAATAAAATTAAATAAAGTGCCTGTAATTGCCCCAATGGGCCTTGGCGATAAAAATCAAGTTTTCAATATAAATGCTGATACTGCGGCTGGAATAATAGCAATAAAAATAAAGGCCACAAGATTGCTCTTAATGACTGATGTACCTGGTGTTAAAGATCAAAATGGTAAATATATTTCGAAATTAACAGTATCAGAGGCTCAAACATTAATTGATAATGAAACTATAACTGGCGGTATGATACCAAAAATACAAACTTGTATCTCAGCTATTAAAAACGGAGTTGGGGGTGTAGTTATTATTGATGGCACAAGACCACATGCAGTACTGCATGAGTTGTTTACAGATGAAGGCGCTGGTACATTAATTACAAAATGAAAGAACTAAATAACATTAGATATTGGATTTTTGATTTAGATAACACACTTTATTCAGCAACAACCAATGTTTTTGGGGAAATAGATAAGAAAATGTGTAAATTTATCATGGAAAATTTAAAAGTACCAAAGGATGAGGCTCTTAAAATTAAAAATGAATATTTTCATAACCATGGGACAACTTTGAATGGATTAATGAAGAAACACGATATTGATGCTCATCACTTTTTAGAATTTGTTCATGATATTGATTATGATTTTTTGAAAGAAAATCCTAAACTTAATGAACAAATAGAAAAACTACCTGGAGAAAAAATTATATTCACAAACGGTTCTAAAAAACATGCGGAAAGAGTTATCGAACGTCTTGGTATAATAAATAATTTTAAAAAAATATTTGATATCGTAGATTGTGATTTTATTCCAAAACCCGAGGTTGAACCTTATAATAAACTTGTAAAAAAATTTAATATTGAATGCGAAAAGAGTATTTTTATTGAAGATATTGCTCGAAATTTAGAACCAGCCTATAACATGGGTATGAAAACTGCATGGATTGAAAGTAACGACCCATATTGTAAAAAAGGATTTGATGGAAATCATATTGATTATACTATAAAAAATCTTACGGATTTTTTAAAACAAACAAATGAGTCGATTGGTCAATAATGGAAAAAATTATTAATGATGCTTGGGAGGATAGATCTAATGTTAGTGTTGCTTCAGATAAATCAATTTTAGATGCAATTAATAATACAATAGACAAAGTCGACAAAGGTGAAATCAGGATTGCTGAAAAAAAAGGGTCTCATTGGACAGTTCATCAATGGATTAAGAAAGCAATACTATTAAGTTTTAAAACAAGTGAAATGGACACACTTGCTGGACCCTATGCAACTTGGTGGGATAAAGTTAAAGGTAAAACCGCTGGGTGGGGTAAAGAAGAATTTAAAAAAGCAAATTTTAGAATGGTGCCTAATGGAGTTGTAAGGCATGGATCTTATATAGCGAAAAACGTTGTGCTTATGCCTTCATTTGTGAATATTGGTGCCTACGTAGATGAAGGTTCTATGATTGATACTTGGGCATCAGTTGGGTCGTGTGCTCAAGTTGGAAAAAACTGTCATATATCTGGAGGGGCTGGAATTGGAGGAGTTCTAGAACCAATGCAAGCTAATCCAACTATTATTGAAGATAATTGTTTTATCGGCGCTAGGTCTGAGATTGTAGAAGGTGTAATTGTTGGCGAAGGATCAGTTATCTCAATGGGTGTTTTTATTGGTCAATCTACAAAAATAATTGACAGAAAAACCGGTGAAACTATATATGGAAAAATTCCTCCATACTCAGTAGTGGTTCCTGGTTCATTACCAGACAAGAATGGCAACGGACCAAGTTTATATTGTGCCGTCATTGTAAAAACAGTTGATGAAAAAACAAGAAGTAAAACTTCTATAAATGATTTACTTAGAGACTAACGAATGAGTAAGCTCATTGACGAAATTAGATTTACACAAGAACTTATAAACAAACCTAGTGTTACCCCTAAAGATCTTGGAGCAATGAAAGTAGTAACTAAACATTTAAAAAAACTTGGATTTAAATGTAAGTTAATGTCATTCCAAGAAAAGGGAACAGAGAAAATAATAAATTTATACGCAAGGTATGGGACTCAATCTCCAAACCTATGTTTTGCTGGACATACCGATGTAGTACCGGCTGGTGATTTAGCGTCATGGTCTACCAATCCTTTCAAGGCAAAAATAAAAAGCGGCTATTTATTTGGTAGAGGTGTTAGTGATATGAAAGGTGCTATTGGCTGTTTTATTTCTGCTGTAAGTCAATTTTTAAATGAAGATAAGAAATTCTATGGATCAATCAGTTTTTTAATAACTGGCGATGAAGAAGGAATTGCGGTTAATGGGACAAAGAAAGTTGTTGAATATTTAAAAAAAAAAAAGGAAAACATTGATTTTTGTCTTGTGGGTGAACCTTCAAATAGAAGCAAATTAGGACAGATGATTAAACATGGAAGAAGAGGTAGTATCACAACTTATTTAACTATAAAAGGAAAGCAGGGTCATATTGCATATCCTCACGAAGCATTAAATCCTGCAACACCAATTATTAAAATTTTGGACGAACTTAAATCAAAGCCTTTGGATAAAGGTAACAAAAATTTTCAACCGTCTAATCTAGAAATAACAAGAATTCACATAGATAATACTGCAGATAATGTAATACCAGCTAAAGCAAGTGCAACTTTTAATATAAGATATAACAATCTACATACTTTTAATTCATTAAAAAAAAGAATATCAAAAACAATTAAAAAATTTGAGAAAAAATTTAAATGCAAAACTGAAGTAAAATTTATTGGTACTGGAACATCTTTTCTTACAAAACCAAATCGAATGGTAAAAAAGATTCAAGAAATAATTAAAAAAGAAACTAAACAAAAAACAAAATTATCAACAACAGGCGGAACTTCTGATGCTAGGTTTATAAAAGATATAGCTCCATGTATTGAATTTGGTTTGGTTGGTAATACAATGCATCAAGTAGATGAAAGATCATCGATTAAAGATATGAAAAAGCTCAAATCAATATACCTTAAAATTATCAAATGTTTTTTTAATTGAAAACTTCAATAATTACATCGTTAACATATCAAAATCATATTACGGGCCCCGGTCATCCAGAGCGTATAGATCGAGTAAAAGTTATCAATAAGGAACTAAGAAAATTTGATAAAAATATCGAATGGTTTCAACCAAAATCATTTGATCATTCTATTATTGAAAAAACACATAATAAGAAATACTTAAATAATTTATCATTATCATTTCCTAAGAATGGAATTAAATTTTTAGATGGCGATACCATAATATCGCCAGGATCTAAACAAGCTGCATTGGATGCAGTTGGATCTATAATAATGGCAATTGACCAGGTAAATAATAGAAAATATAAAAACTCTTTTTGTTCAGTAAGACCGCCTGGACATCATGCTGAAAGTAATAAAGCCATGGGATTTTGTATCTACAACAATGTTGCTATTGGTGCTTCATATTTATTATATCATTATAAATATAACAAAATTGCAATCATTGATTATGATGTTCACCACGGAAACGGTACTCAAGAAATTTTCTATAATAATCCTAATGTTCTATATATCTCTTCGCATCAATATCCCTTTTATCCAGGTACAGGATCTTCAAACGAGAAAGGTTCTTCGGATAATATTTTAAATATTCCTTTAGACTCAGGAACCAAAAGCAACATTTATTTCAATAGCTTTGAATATATTCTTAAAAAATTAAAAAGCTTTAAACCTGAGTTTATTCTGCTTTCTTCGGGATTTGACGCACATACTGAAGATCCTTTAGCGCAGATTAATTTAAAATCTTCAGATTTTTATGAAATTACAAAAAGAATTCTAACTATAGCAAACGACATTTGTGATGGAAAAATAGTTTCAATTTTAGAAGGTGGTTATAATCTTGATGCACTTAGAGAAAGTGCGTATGAGCATGTTAGAGCTTTAATTGAGAATTAAATTTTAATATTTTTATAAAAATTTAAAATCTCAGGGTTTGCTAAAACTTCAATGTTATTGATACTTTCTTTATTTAAAATTTTTCTTACTACAACCTCAACAATTTTACCGCTCTTAGTTCTCGGGATATCTGGACAACTTTTAATTATTGGTGGAACATGTCTTGGTGAACAATTTTTTCTAATTGTGGATTTGATATTTTGAATCAATTTATCACTTAACATCATTTTGTCTTTTAACTTAACAAAAAGTATTATTCTAACATCATCATTAAAATTTTGTCCCACAACTAATGCTTCGGTAACTTCATCGAAACTTTCGACTTGCCTATAAATTTCTGATGTCCCAATTCTTACACCGCCAGGATTTAATGTAGAGTCAGATCTTCCATGAATTATAAATCCATTATTTTTTGTTCTTTGAATATAATCAGCATGATGCCAAATATTAAAATATTTTTCAAAATATGCAGACTTTATTTTTGATTCATCGGAATCCTCCCAAAACATTATTGGCATTGATGGAAAAGGTCTCTTAACTACCAGTTCACCTTTTTCATCATTCGGTAAGCCATTTCCTTTTTCATCGAAAATATCAATTTCAATTCCTAAACTGGAACCTTGAATTTCTCCTGCGTAAACTGATTGAAAAATATTACCTATAACTAAACTTCCAACAACATCTGTTCCACCGCTTATAGAAGATAAATGGACATCACATTTAATATTTTTATAAACATATTCAAAACTTTCAGCAACCAATGGAGATCCAGTAGATGTGATTGTTTTCAAATTGCTTAAATCAAATTTAGAAGCATTATATTTCTCATTCTTTAAATGATCTAAATATTTTGCACTAACTCCGAATAATGTAAATTTATTTTCAGAACAATATTCAATTAAAATATCTAGTTTAGGATAAAAAGGTGATCCATCATACAAATAAATTGTTGCACCACATGATAATGCTGCGACTTGCCAGTTCCACATCATCCATCCAGTTGTAGTGAAATAAAACAACCTATCTTTATCTTTGACATCACAATGTATTGAGAGTTCTTTTTTTTGCTCAATCAATGCGTTGCCTGCACCATGTACAATACACTTTGGTACTCCAGTAGTACCACTTGAATATAAAATATAAATAGGATGATTAAATTCAAATCTCTCAAACTGATCGTCTTGGTCTGATGTGTCTAAAATTTCTTTGAAATTATCATAATCATGGATTGATACTTCTTTTTCAATATAATTAAAAATTATGACTCTTTTGATTGAGGGTATTTCTTTCAATATTTCTGGAATACGATTGAGAATATTAATTTTTTTTCCATTGTAATAATAATAATCACAAGCAATAAGAACCTTTGGTTCAATTTGTTTGAAACGATCTACTAACCCCTGAATTCCAAAATCAGGAGAGCAGCTAGACCATATATGCCCGTTTTTAGCAGCTGCTAGAAAGCTTATAATCGTCTCTATTGTATTCGGAACATATCCAGCAACACGATCATTTTTATTAAGACCAATTTTTTTAAAAAAAGAAGATATTTTAAATACATTTTCGCACAGTTTTTTCCATGTAATACTTTCTTTTAAACCACCCTCTTTCAAAGAATAGATTGCTGTTTCCTGATTATTTTTGATTAATAAATTTTCTGCAAAATTCAGTTTTGAGTCTTTAAAAAATTGATTTTTGTAAAAAACTTTATGTTTAGTTATTACTTGTTTACCTTTGTTTCCAATAATTTGTGAATAATCCCAATAATCATTCCAGAAATGTTCGGGGTTTTTAATCGACCAATTATGCAATTCTATGAAACTATCTTTAAAATCAATGTTATATTTTTTAGATATTTTATCAGCAAACTTTTTAATATTAGAATTTTTCTTTCTATTATCATCTGCTTTCCATAAAAATTTATTTTCCATTTTAATACTCTACAGACACTAAATATAAACCACATGCGGGCGCTGGAGTAGCACATTTATTTCTATCTTTCGACTTTAACGCAATGTCAAAATCTTTTAATGTCCATTTATTTTCTCCAACTGCTTTTATAGCACCAACCATAGATCTTACTTGATGTTGTAAAAATGATCTTGATTTAATTGTGTAAATAATCTCATCATCATGTTTTTTTAAATCTGATAATATAATTTCCCGCAGAGGCGAAGTGGCTTCACAGGAAGAGGCTCTAAAAGTTGTAAAATCGTGCGAGCCAAGAAATAATGCAGATGCTTTTTTCATTAGTTCAAAGTCCAAATTTTTTTTTATGTGCCAAACCTGATTTTCTAAAATGGCAGGAAAGGCTATTCGATTTAAAATTTTATATCTATATGTCCTCAGCCTGGCGTCTCTACGTGAGTCAAAATTATCACTCGTAGAAACCATAGATAGAATACTTATATATTTTTTTTTTAAATAATGATTAATTCCAAGTAGTACTCTCTTACAATCTAGCTCTTTATTATAATCAAAATGAAATACTTGACCTAATGCATGAACGCCAGAATCTGTTCGACCAGATCCGAAAATTTTTATTTTATTTAGTTGAATATCTGAAAGAGATTTTTCAATTAATTGTTGAATTGTATTTCCACTAGATTGTGATTGCCAACCTTCAAAACCTGTGCCATTATATTCAACAATTGCTTTGTAACGAGGCATTAGTAAAATTTATAACCCTTTAAAAATTCTTTTGCTTTTTGTCTATTTTTTCCTGATTTTTGAATTTCCAAAACTTCAACATATTTATCTTTACAGGCAATAAACAATCTCTCATTTTTAATATGAACACAGCCAGGTTTATCAGATTTTTTTTCTGTCAGTTTGCACTCAAATATTTTTAATTTATCATGATTATAATAAAAATATGAACCTGGATTTGGTGATAAAGCATGTATTTTTGCTATAATAGTTTCTGCTTCTAAATTCCAAATAATTTCCTCATCTTCTTTTGAAATTTTTTTAGCATATGTTTTTAAATTATGATTTTGCTCTACAAATTTATAATTGTTATCATTTATTTTCTTGATTGCCTTCACAACTAATTCAGAACCAATTTTTGAAAGTTTATTTTCAATATCGCCGTGCTTAGAGTAAATAGTTAGTGGTAAACCTTGAGTTAATAAAACTGGACCGCTATCAAGTTCTTTCTCAATTTTCATAATTGAAATTCCTGTAGATTTATCTTTATTCATTAATGATCTTTGTATTGGAGCAGCCCCTCTCCATCTTGGTAACATTGATGCATGTATATTAATAAATAAACATTCTTTCAAAAAAATTTCTGGAATAATCTGGCCATATGCAGCGACCACTGCTAAATTAAAACTTTTTGACTTAAAAAAGTCTAAATCATCAATTAAGTTGTATGGTGTTCTAACATCTAATTTTAATTGATTTGATATTTCGTTAACAGGGCTAATTAATTCTTTCATACCCCTTTTAGACTTTCTTGGTGGTTGCGTATAAATAGTATCTATTTTAAATGTTTGATCAATTTTTTTTAATGCAGGGATGGCAAAAGTTGGGGTTCCCATAAAGGCTATTTTCATTGATAATATTATCGCTAGATTTAATTTTCTCTATTTGCTTTTATTAATTTTTTAATAATTATATCTTTTTTTAGTTTTGATAAATAATCTATAAATAATACTCCATTACAATGGTCAATTTCGTGCTGAATACAAGTCGCTAGTAAATTTTCAGCATCAAGCAACTTCATTTTTCCATGATAATCTAAATATTCAACCTTACATTTGTTTGGTCTTCTAACTTCGGCAAAATGACCAGGTATTGATAAACATCCTTCCTCACGGGAAACTATATCTTCTGACTTCCAAACAACTTTAGGATTAACAAAAAATAAAGGATTTTTTTTTTCTTCATCTTTTGAGAGATCTATCACGATTACTCTTTTTAATACTCCAACCTGCGGTGCTGCTAATCCTATGCCAGGAGCCTGATACATAGTCTCAAGCATTTCATTCATTAAAGTTTGAAGTTTATGATCAACTTTTTCAACATCTTTAGATTTCATTCTTAAGATTGGATTCGGTTCTTGTAAAATTTGTAAAACTGCCATTTTATTTTTCGCTTACTGAATTTCTATATTTAAAAGCAGAAAATAATGTACCATCATCTAAGTATTCAATTTCACTACCTACAGGCAAACCATGGGCTAATTTTGTAATTTTTACTTTAAGACCTTTTAAACTATCATGAATATAATGTGCAGTTGTTTGACCTTCAATGGTCGCAGATGTAGCAATGATAACCTCTTTAACATTATTTTTTTTAACTCTTTCAATTAAAGAATTTATCAATAATGTTGCTGGATCAGATCCATTTAACGCTGATAATGTCCCGCCAAGGATATGATAGTGACCTTTGTAAATATTCGTTGCCTCCATTGCCCACATATCAGCAATATTTTCTACGATACATAATTGATCATAAGAATTACTCAAATATTCACATTTTTGAATAGTGCAACTTACATCTAATGATTTAATACCACCGCAAATATTACATCTTAAAATTTTAGAATGAGCAATTGAAAGCGTCTCCGCTAAAGGTTTCATAAGATTGTTTTTATTCTTTAATAAATACAAAGCTATTCTTCTGGCGGATTTTGGTCCTAAGCCAGGTAACCGAGAAATTAGACTTATTAAATTATCAAGTGCAGGTTCAATTAATTTCATTTTACATCGGGAATTTAAATCCAGGTGGCATCTTAATACCGCCTGTTATTTTTGACATTTCGTCTTGCGTTTTTCCCTCAACTTCTTTCTTCGCATTATTCGTTGCAGCTATAATCAGGTCTTCTATTACACCCTTATCTTCTTTTAAAATCTCTTCACTAATATTTACTTTTACGACTTCAAAATGCCCATTCATTTGAATTTTAACAGTTCCGCCACCGGACGCACCTTCGGCTACAATATTTTTAAGTTCATTTTTAGCTTCCATCATTTTCTGCTGCATTTCTTGAGCTTGCTTTAACATTTTACTAAAATCCATTTATTACTCGTCTCTTTCTTGATCGTTTATTTGTTCTACGTCAGTTATTTCAGCATCAGGGAAAAGTTCTTTAATCCTTTGATAAACTTCAGTCTTTTTTGCATCCTCAAATAGTTTTTTTTTTACTTCATATTTTTTCTCATAAATTGTCTGGTCACCTATATCCTTGGATAAAGTTATTATCCATCTTTGACCGGTCCATTCAAGTAATTTTGATGTAAGTTTTTTTATAAAATCTTTCGATAATTTCTCATTAAAGGCGATATCAATTTTACCATTAGAAAATTTTACTAATCTAACATTTCTCTCTAAATCAAATTTCAATTCTATTTCCTTCTCCTTTTCAGTAATATTGATTAGATCATTTAAACTATTAATTTTTGAAGTAATTTTATTCTCGTTTAAATTTGATTTAGGTTTTTCTAATTCTTGTGAAATATTTTTGATTTGAGTTTTTGGCTTCGTAATTAAATTATCACTATTTTCTATATTTGAGTTGTTTATTTTTATATCCTTCATACTATTTAAAACTTCCTGGGGATCTGGCATATTTTTCAGATGACATAATCTTGTCAATAACATTTGGAAAGCTACTGATAAATTTGGATATAAATTTAGATCTTCTAAACCCTTTATTAAAAAGTGCCATAACATTGTTAAATATGTCAAATCTAAATTTTTGACAATTTCTTCTAAACGTTTCGATTCTGTTTCTGAAACGTTTAAATCTTTTGAAATTTTTCCCAATATTTTTGTCCTTGTCATTAAATAACAAACCTCTAATAGACTATGTAAAACAAGTTTTGGATCAGCTCCAATATCGAAAATTTCTTCCGAGCTTTCAATGGCTTTTGAACAATTACCTTCAACAACATGTGACATTAAATCAATAATTTTAGACTCATCTGCTAAGCCAAGTATTTTTCTAACTTTATCTTCTGTTGCCTTTTCTCCTGCAAGATTATAGGTAATAATTACTTGATCTAAAATAGATAATGCATCTCTTACAGAACCTTCTGACGATTTAGATATTAAACTTAGAGAATTACTATCTATATCAGCTTTTTCTTTTTGCGCTATTTGATTTAAAAAAATATTCATTTCATCAACTTTAATTCTTCTAAGGTCAAATCTTTGACATCTTGACAAAATAGTTACAGGGATTTTTTTTATTTCAGTAGTAGCTAATATAAATTTTAAATGAGAAGGTGGTTCTTCTAAAGTTTTTAATAATGCATTAAACGCTTGCTTGGATAACATATGCACTTCGTCAATAATAAAAACTTTAAATTTTGCTATTGATGGATGGTATTTTGATGCTTCCAATATTTCTCTTATGTCATCAATCCCAGTCTTTGATGCAGCATCCATTTCTAGAATATCAATGTGATTTGAATTAGTAATTGCTTTACAGTTATCACACTCACAAAAATCTTTATTTTTGTTTTCGTTGTTAAAGGCAAAACCAAATTCGCAATTAATTGCCTTTGCTATTATTCTGGCTGTTGAAGTTTTTCCAGTGCCGCGAATACCGGTTAATAAATAAGCATTTGGTATTCGATCTGATTTGATTGCATTCTGAATTGATAGAACCATAGAATTTTGTCCAATTAATTCATTGAATTTTTGGGGACGATATTTTAATGCTAATGGTTTTCTATTATTCATATTTTTAAGCGGGGAACTGAATAATAACCTGAAAAATTTACGGTACGGCTGCTTTCTCTCGAATCTGACCGGATTAACGTAACATCCACCTATTACCAATTCCCCATACTAATATAACAAGTTAGTTTAAAATCTACAGAGTAGAATCTGTGGACTAATTTTTATTTCTGTAATCAGAAGCACGATAAACTCCTAAAATATCTAAACTTTCAGTATTTTTTTTAAGTTCACGTATAGCGGAACTTACCTTGGGATCTTCAAAATGACCTTCTATGTCTAAATAAAAAAGTGCCTGATCAAAAGTATTATTAACGGTAAAACTCTCTAACTTTGTCAGGTTTACATTGTTAAAAGCAAATCCTCCTAAAGAATTATAAAGTGCAGCGGGTAAGCTTTTTAGTTTAAATATACAGGTAGTAATATATTTTTTATTTTCTTCAAAAGAAATAGTTTTGCTTTTTTCTGAAGACATTGTTAAAAATCTGGTTGTATTTCCAGATCTATCCTCAAAACTTTTTTCTATTACCTCTAAATTGTAAATCTTTGCTGCTAAATCTGAAGCTATCACTGCAGATTGAATATTTTTTTCTTCACTTAATTTTTTAGCTGCGCCTGCTGTATCAGCTTCAATTATAGGTATAAGATTATATTTATTTATTTTATCATGACATTGGCTAATTGCATGTGAATGACTTTTAACATATTTAACGTTTTTTAAATTATTTCCTTTTAATATTATTAGACAATGACTGACTTTATGAAAAGACTCACCGATTATTTTTAGTTTGTATTTTGGTAACAAATAATGAACGTCTGCAACCCTTCCCGCAATTGAGTTCTCTATAGGAATGACAGCATTTATATCTTTATTATTTTTAGTTAAATTTAATGCTTCATCGAAAGTCTTACACGGAATTACATCCACTTCCTTATAAATTTCGTTCGCAGCAAGATGCGAATATGATCCTAATTCACCTTGTATAGCTATTTTATTCTTCATAATATCTTCCTAATTCTTTTTAAATCATCTTTAGTATCTACACTTAATGGATTATCATCAGTGTAACCAACAAATATATCAATATTATGGTCAATAAATCTCATTTGTTCAAGACTTCTGTTTAATTCATTTTTAGTTTTATTCATCTTTACAAATTCTGATAAAATATTCTTTTTATAAGCATAAAGTCCTATATGATGATAAAAAAACTTTTCTTTAGTAATTGATCTAACAAAATCTGAAGATTTCAAGAATTTATTTTTACTCAAATTATCTAATGTCACTACTTTGACTACATTGACGTCATTAATTTCTTTTTCATTTATCTTACTAGCAACTGTAGAAACTGAAACATTAGGATTAGAAATCATAAAATCATTTATCATATTAATTGTTTTAGGGTTAATTGTTGGCATATCGCCCTGTACATTGATTATAATTTCGTGATCTAAATTTAATATTTTAATTGCCTCATAAATTCTATCACTACCAGTAGTATGATGACTTCCAGTAATAATAGCATTCCCACCATTTTTTTTTATTTCTCTTGCAATATCTTCATCCGCGGTTGCAACGAATACATCTCGAATGTTTGTTTTTTTTGCTCTTTCTAAAACATGCAAAATCATAGACTTGTCATTTATTTTCAATAATGGTTTATTTGGTAGCCTTTTGGCTGCTAAATGACTGGGTATGATAATAGCAGTTTTATTCATTAAGTGCGACAACTGTTACTTTATTTTATACTCTAAATCTTTAAAAAAATAATATATGAATTCAATTATTAAGTAATGGATAGTTTTGAATTTAACAAAATTGCAGCAGCAGTGCTAATTACTGCGCTCCTATTTATAGGTATCAAAGAATTGGGCAATTTTGTTTATAAAGTAGATAAACCAAAAAAATCTGCATATAAAGTTGAAGGAATTGTTGAAAACACCTCGAAGGTAAAAAAGGAAACTAAAATAGAAGTACAATTAACTTCTATAAAACCATTATTAGCATCAGCTTCCATTGAAGCTGGAGGAAAAGTGTTCAAAAAATGTGCAGCTTGTCATAGCGTTAATAAGGGTGGAGTGAATAAAATAGGGCCCGCTTTATGGGGTGTTGTAAATCGAAAAATCGGTGCTGTTGAAGGCTTCAAATATTCCACTGCAATGGCAACATATGGGAAAAATTGGTCATTTGAAGAATTGAATGGTTTTCTACATAAACCTATGAAATACATGAAGGGAACTAAAATGGGTTTCATTGGTTTAAAAAAAGATAAAGATAGAGCTAACGTTATTGCCTATATGAATAGCAAAAGTGATGCACCCGTACCTTTAAAATAATTAAATTATTTTTTAAACCTTAATGAAAATTTGTTAATGATTAAAGAACTTAATATTTTTTTAAAAAAGGAAAACATAATAATGGGAGGCCTAGGTTTTTCAGCTGGTCTGCCAATAATGTTAGTTTTTTCGACTCTATCAGTTTGGTTAATAACTGCGGGTATTGACAGAAGTACTGTAACATTATTTAGTTGGGCAGGATTTGCATATTCTTTTAAGTTTTTATGGAGCCCGATAGTTGATAAATTTCAAATTCCTATTTTAGGAAAAATCGGACACCGGAAGAGTTGGTTGTTAACAACTCAACTTTTAATTTTTTTTTCAATTATTTTGGCTTCGTATTCAAATCCTCAAAGTGGCTTAAAATTTATGGTGTTATCAATCGTGCTGATAGCTTTTTTCAGCGCTACACAGGACATAGTAATTGATGCATTTAGAATTGAGTCAGCTCCTGAAAAAAAACAGGGGCCGTTATCGTCTATGTATCTGGCAGGATATAGAGTGGCTATGATTGTTTCAGGAGCTGGCAGTCTTTGGCTGGCAGCAATTTTTGGTGGCGAATCATATCAACAAAATGTGTGGAAACACGTTTATCAAATTATAAGTTTGTTTATGGGTATAGGTCTAATTTCAACTATATTTGCGAAAGAACCGAATACAAAAAATCAAAATAAAATAGGCAAAATTAGCCAAGTGAAATTTACTATCTCTACATTATTTTCTGTTATAATTTTTTTCGTTGTTTTTTTGAATTTTCCAATAATTGATAATTCAAACTATTTATTTACTTTTCTTTTTAGTTTATCAAAAATATTATTTAGTTTTGTATCTTCTCTAATAACCCTTTATATTTTAGAAAAAATAAAATTTTTACCAAAAAAAAAATCTAGAGAAATATTTATAGAACCAATTACCAATTTTTTTAAAAGATATCGAAAAATAGCAATAATAATTTTATTACTTATTGGTCTTTACAGAATAGCTGATGTTGTAATGGGTGTTATGGCTAACATTTTTTATTTAGAAAAGGGATATGAAATTAAAAATATAGCAACATTTTCAAAGTTCTTCGGGCTGATTGCTACGATATGCGGAGGGTTTCTTGGAGGTTTTTGTGCAATGAAATTTAGCACCTATAAAAGCTTATTAATTGGAGCAATAGCAGCATCTTCTACAAATTTACTATTTGCTCTCTTGGCAATTATAGATAAAAACTTGGTGTATTTAGCTACAATTATAATTGCAGATAATTTAGCGAGTAGATTTGCAGGAGCGTCATTTGTGGTTTATCTATCTTCTTTAACTTCAATCAAGTTCACTGCTACTCAGTACGCTCTTTTTACTTCTTTAATGCTTTTTATTCCAAAATTAATTGCAGGTTATTCTGGCACAATCGTAGATATACTGAATTATCCACTTTTTTTTATATTCACTGCCATATTGGGTCTGCCTGTAATTTTTATTATTATATACTTGAATTCAGTTAAATTAAAATTTTACACGAAGTAATACCAATGATATTGACGCGCATGCGAATAATAAAGTATTTGTTAATATTAATTCCACTTTTCAGTTCTCAAGCTAATGCTGAATTTAAAACTATTACTAAAAAAGAGTTTTTAGAAAAAAATTTAAAAATTTTAGAAAAAAGATTTGATCAGATTGATACAAACAAAGATCAAAAAATAGATATCAAAGAGAATGAGATTTGGACAAAAAAAGTTTTAAAAGCTAGGCAAGAAAGAGCGAAAAAATTGAGGAAAAGATCACAGGAGTTAGCAAAAAAAATAGATGTTAACAAAGACGGTAAAATTTCCAAAAAGGAACTCGAAAATTACAAAAATAAATTAAAAACTAAAAAGTAATTTTTAATATAAGTATTATTCCCATTACAACTAAAATAAAATTAAATAATTTTTTAAACGAATCCTCACTTATTTTTTTTCGTAAAATCGTCCCTAGGTAAACACCAAATAATATTGGAAAACAAGCAACTAAAGAAAAAATTAATTTATCAACATTAATCATATCATGTAAGCTAAATAAAAAAAACTGTGTACATCCGAAAATAAAGAAGGTTAGTCCCATTAACTGAATAACTTTGTCTTTTGAATATTGTAAAGACTGGATCAGAAATATAAATGGCATAGTATATATACCCGTAACTCCAGTTACGACTCCTGTCATACTACCTATGAAAATATGAAAATATTTTGACGTATAATTTTTAAATTTTATTTCATACTTCATCAATCCAAGAAGAGAATTTAAAATTAATATGATTCCAAGAAAAAATAAAATAGTATCAGATTTTAAAATAGTTAAAAAATAAAAACCTGGAAATATAAATAAAAAAGCTACAAATTGAAAAATCTTAACATCATTTACAATTTGTTTTAAATATTTACCATTAAACATTTGATATAAATTTGTTAATATTATTGGCAATAGGATAATTGATATAGACTCTTTAATATCAAATAAAAAACTTAAAAGGGTCAATGTGACTGTAGGAAGACCTACACCAATCAAACCTTTTACTATACCTCCCGTTAAGAAAATTAAAATTACCTGAATTAATACTAAATAATCTATATTTGATATAACTTGCATTAAATTTAAAATTATAATTAATAAGTTCATATGATTATTGAATGCAAATGTAAGAAATACAAGTTTAAAATACCAAAGGATGAAGTTTCAATTCCAGGACGTAATGTAAAATGTGAAATTTGTAATGAAGAGTGGTTCCAAAATTTTGGCAAAGAAAAATTAAAAAGTGAAGATATAGATGTTCTTGATCAAATTAATCCATCTAAGGCAAATATTAATTTTAAAACTAAAGATAATAAAAAAGACTCGAAACTACTATTATATAATTTAATATTTTTAGTATTTTGTTTTATAATTTACAAAATTACTATTCATTACAAGCTAGAAATTTTAGAACATTATCCCAATCTAAAGAATTATTATGAAAGTTTAGAATTCGTAACCGAAATAGTTAAATCATATATCAGTTTTTTTAAAGAACAATTAAATGAAAAATTTATTAATTTATAATTTTTTCTTAAAACCAGTTTTTTTGGATATAAGTAAACATTTTAAATTATCATTTATACCACCACTACTTATTTACCTTGCTGCAGGTGTTTCAAGTATAACTGGAATAGTAGGAATTTTCTTTATCAAAGACTACTTAAATCTCTCAGCAGCTTTTCTTGCAGGTCTTGGTTTTTGGGCTGGTATTCCTTGGGCATTAAAAATGCCATTGGGACATGTGGTTGATTTGATTTGGACAAGAAAAAATATTTTAATTTACATTGGTGCGTTTCTTATCTCGGTAAGTCTTATCATCATGTATTTGTTAATCTCAAATACTGAGTTTATGGTCAAATACCTGTCGGCAGAGAAATGGTTTATTTTAAGTACTATTTTATCACCAGTTGGATATGTACTTCAAGATGTGGTGGCTGATGCAATGACAGTAGAGGCTGTACCGAAATATAATAAAAATCAAAAAAATTACACCGACAAAGAAATTAAAGCCATGCACACAACGATGCAAACCTTTGGTAGATTTTCAATTATTGGAGGTACTGTTTTAGTAGCTGCGGTAAATATTTACTTCTTCAGAGATGCTTCTACTTTAAATGATAGTCAAAAAATAATTTTATATTCTAATATTTATCTTTACGCATTAATAATTCCAATAATATCAATTTTAGGTGTAATTTTATCTAAGATTATTTTAACAAATAATAAAATAAATATTAAAAAAATAAATCCAGATTACTCAATAATAATTGGTAGTTTAGTTTTTGTAATTTTTATCTCAATAGTTGGACTTTTAAATCATCCAATGTCTCAAGAGATCGTTTTCTTTGGTTCACTAATGATTGTAATTTTTTTGATGAAAAACCTTTTAAAAAAAATATCACCAAATATTAAAAATACGATTGTAGGTACTGCTATCGCTATATTTGCATTTAGATCAGTACCAAGTATTGGAGCTGGAATGAGCTGGTTTGAAATTGATATTTTAGGTTTTGACCAGGGATTCTTCTCTTTACTATCACTCATAAGCTCATTGTTAACAATGGCAGGGATAATTTTTTTTAGGAAATTTATGTACGAAAATACTATTGTAAAAATAATAATTTATTTATCTTTTTTAAATGCAATATTATTATTACCAAGTTTATCTATGTATTATGGTTTTCATGAATGGACCTCTGCTATCACAAATGACGTAATAAATGTCAAATTCATTGCAATTATAAATACCGCGCTAGAATCCCCTTTGGGACAAGTGGCTATGATTCCTATGCTGGCTTGGATAGCAAAAAATGCTCCGTATAATTTAAAAGCAACTTTTTTTGCAGTATTCGCTTCTTTCACGAATTTAGCCCTAAGTGCAAGTAATTTGTTAACAAAATATTTAAATAAAATTTTTGTTGTTACACGTGATGTAAAGGATAAGTTTAATCAAAATATTTTAACTAATGCTAATTATGAGGAACTTGGAGTCTTAATAATAGTTGTTATTTTAACAACATTCTTACTTCCTTACCTAACAATTTTATTAATACAAAAAACTAAATTTAAGACCAATGAGTAAATTTTTTTACTGTAAAAATAAAACATCTATTCTTTACAAAAAACCTAATTTTAGGTCGGAGCATTTAAAAGAGATATTATTTGGAGAAATCTTTATTAAACTGAAAGAATACAAAAAATTTTATTATGGTTTTACACAGTTTGATAAGTATTTTGGATATGTAAAAAAAACTAATATGAACAATCATCTTATTAAAAATAATTATTTGGTAAAATCAGGTAAAGCGTATTTATACAAGAATAATAATTTTAGATCAAAAACTAACAAGTTTTTATATTTCAATTCAAAAGTTTTTATTTCAAATGATGGAAAAAATCTTTCTAAAAGTAATGCTGGTTGGATCAGAAATCGTGATTTAATAGCTATAAAAAAAATCAAGAATAGGAATTACTTAGAAAATATAAATATATTTTATAAATCAAAATATGTATGGGGTGGTAACACAAATGATGGGGTAGATTGCTCTGGTTTAGTCCAAGAATTAATGAAAAATAAGCTAATTAGGTGCCCTCGTAATAGTAAAGAGCAAGAGATTTTTTTTAAAAAGTCAATTAATAGAAATAATATAAAAAAAGGAGATTTACTATTTTGGAAAGGGCACGTTGCAATCGTCATTAGTAAAAAACAATGTGTACATGCATACGGTCCATCCAAAAAAGTTATTAAAATGCAAATAAATAAATTAATTTCAATATTAATAAAAAAATCACTCAAATTGTCATCTATTAAGAGGCCTTTCGGGTAAATAAGAACATTTTAAGGGTTGATTCGGTCCCTTTTTATCCCTAATTTGTTCTATAGTTTTATCCAAATATAGTATGTCAAAATCATTATGCCACAAGAAACAGAATCAAAAATTTTAGCAATCTTAGGACCAACAAACACAGGAAAAACTTTCTTAGCAATTGAAAGAATGCTCGAATATGGAAATGGTGTAATTGGATTTCCATTAAGGTTATTAGCAAGAGAAGTTTACGATAAAGTTGTTAAAAAGATTGGTTGTGAACGTGTTGCTCTTATAACAGGAGAAGAAAAAATAGTTCCTCCTAAAGCGGATTTTTATCTGTGTACTGTTGAATCTATGCCATTAGATATTAATTTTGAATTTTCAGCTATAGATGAAATACAAATGTGTGCTGATCCGGAAAGAGGTCATATATTTACAGAAAGGCTTTTAAATTATCGTGGTGATAAATTAACCATGTTTCTTGGTTCAGATACAATCAAAACTCTTATTTCATATTTAGTGCCTGAAACAGAATTTATTTACAGAAATAGACTATCAAAATTGACATATTCTGGTTTTAAAAAAATATCTCGGATAAAACCACGTAGCGCAATAATAGCTTTTTCGATAGATGATGTTTATGCACTTGCTGAATTTGTAAGACGGCAAAAAGGCGGAGCTGCAGTAGTTATGGGATCTTTGAGCCCAAAAACTAGAAATTCTCAAGTAGAAATCTATCAATCTGGTGATGTTGATTTTCTTATTGCTACCGATGCGATTGGTATGGGTATCAATATGGATATCGAAAATATATATTTTAGTGGTATTAAAAAATACGACGGCAAACAAATAAGAAATCTTAGGGATAGTGAAATTGGTCAAATAAGTGGACGAGCAGGACGATACATGAATGACGGTTCTTTTGGTACAACAGGTGATTGCGAAAAACTCACTGATGAACAAATTGATAAAGTTGAAAATCATAAATTTGATGATGTTTTAAATATTTATTGGAGAAATAATGTACTAGATTTTTCATCTAGTATGGATTTAATTCAAAGCTTAAATAAAAAACCACACGACAAAGTATTATTTCGTAACAAAGATCTAATCGATGAAAGCACCTTTAGGTACCTTGTTTCTGAGGACTCAAGATTGAATTTTGTAAACAACTCTGAATATGTGAAGTTATTGTGGGAATGTTGTCAAATACCAGATTTTACAAAAAGTTCTTACAATGAACATACGGAAATTATTTTAAAAGTATTTTCATTCTTATCTTCTAAAAATGGGAAGGTTAATAACAGCTGGATGAAACAACAATTAATTAATTTAGATAACTATGAAGGTAACATAGATACCCTCTCGAATAGAATATCCTATGTAAGAACGTGGTCTTATGTTTCTAACAAAAGTAATTGGGTTGAAAATGCGGATTACTGGATTGCAAAAACGAAAGACATTGAGGATAAATTATCTGAGAAGTTACATGAGGAACTATCAAAAAGTTTTGTGGACAAAAGAATAAGTATTTTATCTAAAGGGTTGAAGCAAGATATACAATTAAATACAAAAATTGTTGAGGAAAATAAAATTTATATCAATGATCATTTTATTGGAAAATTAAACGGTCTCAAAATAGAACTAAATTATTCAAAATCAAATTTAGATACCGATATTAAGTCCTTAAAAAAAGCAGCTAGATCGGGTGCTCAAGAAGAACTAAATAAGAGAATTAAATATATTATAAGTAATATAGAGACACTGGAATTGAGAGATGATTATAAAGTATATTGGAATAATAAGAAAATTGCAGAACTTAAGCCTGGAACTAATTACTTGAACCCACAGATTAAACTTTATACAGACGATACAGTTGAGGAGGGGCAATATATCAAACTCAAATTAGCTATTGGAAATTGGATTAATGATCAGAAAAAAAAATACTTAAAAGATTTAATATCAATAGAAAAAGCAGTATTTAAAAATTCATTTGCAAGAGGTCTTGCTTATCAGTTGTTTGAGAACAATGGTGTTTTGAGGAGAGAACAAGCCAACGAGATAGTGAAAAATCTTTCTAAAGAAGAACGTTATATTTTAAGACAAAGTGGAATTAAAATTGGGAAATATCATATATATCAACCACGGATGATAAGACCAGAAGCAATAAAATTTAAAAGTATTTTATGGAAATGCTTTTTTAGCTCAAAAGATATGGTATATCCTACTTTTGGTTTAAATTTCTTGAGTAATTTTAAAAATAAAAATAAAGATTTTTTAAGAATTTGTGGATTTGAAACTTTTGGTCAATTTATTATTAGAATAGATATTTTGGAAAGATTATTTTTAGAAATCTTATCAAATTCAAAAAATTATAAATTTAAACTTAACTCAAAAATTTTGAATTTACTTGGTTGTAATAAAAATGATTTTATAAAATTTATAAGATATTTAGGTTATCAATGCATGGAGTCTGCTGAAGATATTGAATTTAAATTTATTCAAAAAAAGTATAAGAAAACTATAAAAAAAAATAAAGGAAACGTATTTTCTATTTTACAAAAATTAAAAGTTTAAACTAATGTTTTTTAATAAAAATAAAGAAAAAAAAAATGACTTAAGTGATATTGATATAGCAATTTGTATGCTTCTAATACATGCTGCACGAACCGATGAAAGATATGAAATTCAAGAGAAAAAGATTATTAAAAGCTATTTCACAAAATTTAAAAAAGATGATTTATATATTAAGAACTTAATTGAATATTGTGAAATCAAAGAAAAAGACAGTGTTGAAATTTTAAATATGACTAAAGAGATTAAAAAGCTTAAATATGAAAATAGATTGGAAATCATTGAAATTATATTTAAAATAATATATTCAGATCGACAACTTTGTCAGTACGAAGACCGATTAGTTAGAAAAATTGCAGGTCTAATTTATATTGAAAGTAAAGATTTAGGAGAGATTAAAATTAAGATTAAAAATGACTTATATAGTTAATGAGAAATGTATTAAATGCAAATTGACTGATTGTGTAGATGTTTGTCCAGTTGATTGTTTTTACGAAGGTGAAAACATGTTAGTAATCAATCCTGACGAGTGTATAGATTGCGGAGTTTGTGAACCAGAATGTCCTATCGATGCCATTGAGCCTGATACAAACACAAATACTGAAGAGATGTTATTAGTAAATAAAGAATATTCCACAAAATGGCCAAATATCTCTAAAAAGAAAGATCCAATGACAGATTGGGAAAAGTATAAAGACGAAAAAGACAAATTTAATAAGTATTTTGAAAAAAAATAATTTCATAAATGTTATTTAGGATTGAAAAGATTATATTAATAATATAACTGACGGAGTTCATGCCAAAAACAAAAAAGCTTAAGACGAAAAAAAATATAAAAAAAAAGAAGGTTCTTAAAAAAACCTCTAAAAAAATTCCTAAAAAAAGTAAGGTAAAAAAAAAGTCAAAATTAAAAGATAAAAAGGCCAAAAAAAACTTCTTAGAAAAAAAATCATCCCAATCGCCCAATATTAGACAGGGGCAACAAAATGATATCGTTGAGATAAAAAAGGTTCGAAAACAAGAAAATGAAAAAAGAATTTACAAAGTAAAAGATTACGTAATTTACCCTAAACATGGAATAGGGCAAATTATATCTATTGATAAGTTGAATATCGCAAATATTGAAGTGAGTGTTTATAAAATTGAAATCACTAAAGATCGATTAAATCTCACAATTCCTACTAATCAACAACAACATTTAAGATCCTTATCCAGTTCTAATCAAGTAAATAAAGCTTTGGGCATATTAAAAGGTAAAGCAAAAATAAAAAGGACTATGTGGAGTAGAAGAGCAGCGGAGTATGAGCAAAAAATTAATTCTGGAGATATTTATTTAATTGCAGAGGTAGTTAGGGATCTAAATAAAAATACTGATATGCCGATCGATCAATCTTATAGTGAACGTCAATTGTTTGAAAAAGCATATGATAGATTACTTGGAGAAGTATCTATTGTGCTTAAATTATCTGAAGATGAAGGCAAGGCTAAATTAAATAAATCTCTTGGAAAAAAAACAGAGGAAAACTCATCTCTTAACGAAAAAAAAACGCCCTTCTAAAAATAGAAGAGCGTTTTTTTCTAAAAAAATAAAAAGATACTAAAAAACTATCTTTTTTTCTTTCTTTTCTTAGCTTTCTTTTTACCTTTTTTAGCTTTCTTAGCTTTTTTAGCTTTTTTAGCTTTTTTTCTACGTTTAGCCATCTCCGTTCCTCTCTTTAAAGTTTGGAGTATCACATAAATTGTTATGTGATTCGTTAATTAACTTAAAAACTAATTCGTGATTAATGTCAAACATTTAAAGCTTTGCAAAAAATTACAAAAAAAATTCAATTTAAAGTTTAAATAAAAATTTTGTTAAAAAAGTTAATGTTTTCAATGTTTTTATTTAATGTTTATAAAAATTTTCTAAAATTATTTTATATTTTAATTTAATTTTATGTCGTCTAATTTTCATAGTCGGTGTCAATAATTCATTATTAATTGTAAATTCTTCTTTAATTACTTCAAATTTTTTTATTCTTTCGATTTGAGTCAATTCTTTATTTGTTTCTTCAATAATTTTTTTTATTTTTTCATCGTTTCTATTAAAATTTTTATTTAAAACAAGCAAACATACTAGATATTTTTGATTATCTCCTTCAACATATGCTTGCTCTATCTCATTATTTAAACAAAGTAAGTTTTCGATTTTCGATGGAGAAATATTATCTCCACCAACTGTAACTATTATATCCTTTTTTCTATCTGTAATTTTTAAATAACCTTCATCATCTATCTCTCCAATATCTCCGGTATGTAACCATTCATTTTTAATTACTGCTTTAGTTGCTTCATGATTATTCCAATATCCTAACATTACATTTTCACCTTTAACCAATATTTCTCCGTCATTTGATATTTTGACCTTATTATTTGAAAAAATTGTTCCAACCGTATCAATTTTTATTTTATTTACTGGATTGCACGAAACTACGGGAGATGTTTCTGTTAACCCATATCCCTGCAAAGTCTTCAAACCTAATGCATTTAAGAACAATCCAACATTTTTATCTAACGGCCCTCCCCCAGACACAAAAGCTTTCAAATTACCTCCAAAACTAGAAATGATTTTTTTCCTAACTAGTATATCTAAAGCTTTATTAATTATTTTTTCTTTTATTGCTAATTTTTCCTCATTAAATTTTTTTTTACCTAACTCTATAGTTTTGTAGAATATTGCTTTTTTAAAATTTGATGCTTTTTTTACTGAGGTCTGCATTTTATTATATAAATTATTATAAAATCTTGGCACAGCAGTTAGGACATGTGGTTTTACTAACTTTATATTATCAAGAAGCTGCTCTATAATTGGTGAATAATAAACTTTTGCACCTAAAGAAATTTGTACAAATTGAACGGTATGTTCATAAGAATGTGACAATGGTAACCATGTCAAAAATCTAGGATTCTTGATCTGCAACTTTTCGACTAAATATTTTGCATCTTCACAATTTGCTAATATTCCGCCATGACTTAATATAACTCCTTTAGGATTACCTTGTGTCCCAGATGTGTAAATAATGCATGCAGGATCTTTTCTACTAGGATTATATGATACTTGTTCTTGATTATTTTCGATTTCTTTAAAATATTCAGTATTATTTAGTTGGTCAAAACTTATTACAAATTCAAAATTAAAATTTATTTTTTTGGAAGCATTTAATATCACTTTATATAATTTATCATTTGAAACTATTAACCCTTTCGGTTGGCAATCTTTTAGTACAAACTCAAAATCTTTTTGAGTGTACGTTGTATAGTTTGGTACAGTTATTGCGCCTATTTTGATAATTGCTAGGTCACTAATCATCCATTCAGGTCTTCCTTCTGAGACAAGCATGATTCTGTCTCCTCTTTTAACCCCTTTTTTAAAAAGAAAATTAGCTATTGATTCTGTTTTTTTATTAACGTTATACCAACTTAGAGATTCTATAGATTTGTTTTTTCTAATTGAATGCAGAAAGTCAGTATTTTTATATTTTTTACTTTGTAAGCAAAAAAGCTCATATAGATTATTTAAATCTTTAATATTCATTGTTGGTGGGCGAAAAGGGAGTCGAACCCTTAAGGTTTCCCGGCGGATTTTGAGTCCGCTGCGTCTACCAATTCCGCCATTCGCCCCCTTTCTAAATAGCTATTTTATAGTTTATTTAATCTATATCTATTATATTTCTAGTTGAATATGTTTAAAGATTTATTGAATAAAACCGTAGCTTTAGCTGCTCATAAAAGCGCCAAGTTTTTTTTATCCTTTGTTTGTATAATTGAGAGTATTTTTTTCCTATTCCGCCAGATGTTATGATTATTCCGATGACTTTAGCTAAAAAAAAACGATGGGTTCAAATTGCTACAATTGCAACTATATCGTCTATTTTTGGTGGTATAATTGGTTATGCAATTGGATATTTTTTCTATAAGGAGGTAGGTATACATATCTTTGAGTTTTATGGTTTTGAAGGTTTCAAAAGTTTTAAGGAACAAATACAAATTGGTAAAGGTTTCTGGACTTGGATTATTCTATTATCTATTGCAGGTTTTACTCCTGTTCCATTTAAGTTATTAACCATTTCAAGTGGTTTAATACATTTCAACTTTTTTGTATTTATTTTGGTTGCTACTTTAACACGTGGAACAAGATTTTTTATCTTAGCTGGATTATTAAGTTTCTTTGGCAACAAATTTTTACCATATATTGTAAAATTTTCTGGTAAAATATTGATTATAATTTTAAGTTTACTGCTATTAGGTTTTTATATTGCTTATTTAATTTATAATAATTACGATGTTTTTCTAAAATAATGCTCAATATTAAAATTTTATTAAAATGTCTCATCGTTGCTCAAATTCTCATACTTTTAATAGTATATTATATTGAACACGTTATGCATATTTATGCATGCAGTTTATGCAAGTATCAAAGAGTGCCTTTTTTTGTTAATATAATACTGCTAAGTTTTTTAATTTTAGATAAAGCCCGATTTAATAGACTATTTTATATCTTGTTAGTCTCTATTATTATTAATGTTGGAATTTCATTTTATCATATTGGCATTGAATATAAATTCTTTACAGAATCCGAAGCATGTATAACAAAAGATACACCGGAAAATACTAAAGATCTATTAAATGTACTTATTAATCAAGAAAAGCAGGGTTGTTCAAAAGTCAATTTTAAATTATTTAATTTTTCATTGTCCGAATTAAATTTTCTAATTAATGTTGTATTTTTAGTAATTTGTGTACATATAATAAGGTATGAAAAAAAACAAAAAAATTGAAGAATTAATAAGGGTAGATCACGCTGGTGAGCGTGGTGCGGTAAATATCTATGATGGTCAACTCTTTGCATTACAATTATTAAAATCTGATCCGGATACTGAAAGTAAAATTGCTGAAATGAAAGAGCATGAAAAAGAGCATCTGAAATATTTTGAACAACAGCTGGCTGAGAGAAAAGTTAGACCTACACTCTTTTTGCCGCTTTGGGATTTACTTGGTGTAAGTCTAGGTTTTGTTACAGGCATTATGGGAAAAAAAGCTACTATGTTGTGTACTGCATCTGTTGAGGAAGTAATAGATAAACACTATCAATCACAAATCGAATATTTGGAGTCAGAAGAGAAGGAAGAAAAGAATTTGTTAAAAAAAATAAAGAAATTTAGACAAGATGAATTAGATCATAGAGATATTGCTTATGAAGAAGGCGCAACTAAAGATGGGCCATTCTTTTTTTTAGATGCAATAATAAAAACAGGTTCTAAAATTGCTATTAAAGTTGCAAAAAGAATTTAATTAAGGTTCAAGTTTAACGTCCCAGTACAAATAATCTAACCAACTTTGATGTAAAAAATTTGGTGGAAAATTTCTTCCATTTCTGTGTAATTGTTCCTCGGTAGGTTTATAAGGTTTTATTTTTGGTACCATACCACATTCATTGGGCATTTTACCTCCTTTTTTTAACATTGCACGGTGAGCAAGCCGTTGCCACATTTTCCCATGTTGTTTTCCCACCTAACGATTTAGGCAGTACATGATCAAAAGTTAAATTTTTTTTATCTCCACAATATAGGCAGGTAAATTTATCTCTTAAGAAAACATTAAATCTTGTAAAATTTGAGAATTCAGATGGTTTTACAAATTTCTTTAACGAAATTACACTCGGTAATTTCATAGAAAACGACGGACTTCTTATTTCTCTGTCATACTCTGATACGATATTTACACGATCTAAAAAAACATCTCTTACAGCATCTTGCCAACTCCAAAGTGACAAAGGATAATAACTCAAAGGTCTATAATCAGCATTTAACACAAGTGCTGGACACTTTTCGAGAGGTAGATAGTGACTTGTTGATACAATCATATAGAAAAAATATATAAATTTATGTCTATAAGCAAGTTAAACTTATATCAAAACTCTTTTTGATAAATTTTAAACCATCACTTAATCCCTGTGGTGAGATATTATGTCCAAGGTTCTCGTATACTTTGTAATCTACGTGAAATTTTTTTGATTTTAGAAAATCTACTGATTTATACATTTCTTCTGCTGAAACGATTTCATCTTTATTGCCATGCAAAAATTTAATTTTTACTTTACTTTTAAAGTTTTTTTCAAATAGTTCATAATCAAATATTTTTCCTGAGTAACCAACTACTCCAGCAATCTCTTTAGATTGACTAATAGCATACTGTATACTAACCATTGTCCCTTGTGAGAACCCAACCAAAAATAAATTTTTAAATTTTAAATTTAATATTTCTAACTTCTCATTTATTAAATTTTCAAGTTTTTTAAGTGAAATTAAGCTCTCTTCAATAATTTTTTCGTTATCAGTTTGCATTAAATCAAACCATTCAAATCCCTTGGGATTAATTTGACAAATATTAGGTGCATTTGGTAAACAAAAATAAGCCTCTGGTAAAAATCTTTGCCAGTACGTGGCAATCGATTGTAAATCATTAGAATCAGCTCCATAGCCGTGCAAGATAAAAATTAATTTATTGCATCTATTAGATGTATTTTTTAATTCTAAGTATTTTAAAGACATTTTTATTATCTTTATAACTTTTTTATGCTACAGACAAATAGATGACTGAAAATATAATAAAATTTTTTGCTATATTGGCCATGGTCGCTGTAGTTATTGTTCTAATAAGAGGATTGAAAACTTTTTTTATAGGAGGAAACCTCGAAACCAAAAAAAAAAGTAATAAACTCATGCAAATGAGAATAATGTTACAGTTTTGTGCAATAATTATTTTAATGTTTCTCGCCTATATTATGGGAAAATAACTATTGGGCATTGATCCAATTGACAAATCTCGAATCAGTAAAATCTAGATCTCCTATAATTCTACCTTTTTCTTTACCGTAAGAATCTACTATTAAAGTAACGGGTATACCTCTCAATTTTAGCTCCTTTGTAATTTTTAAGTTAATATCAAAAAAACTATCTAGATTTTTAATTTTAATTTCATCAAAAAAGTTTTTAATTTTCCCATATTTAATATTTTCTATATTTACCAAAACTATCCTCATTTGATTTTTTGAAATTTGTTTAGTTAAGTTGTTTAATTTTGGTAACTCTTTTCTACATGGAGCGCACCAAGTTGCCCAAAAATTTATTAGTGTTAATTTTGATGAAAAATCATTAAAAATAATCCGATTTCCTTTTTTATTTTTAAATTCTAAAATTGGTAGATCTTTTGGAATCTCGTGAATTATTATATTTTTAAATGAATTAAGGATATTGGGTTGTGAATAAGTATTATTAGTATTAAGTATTAGAAAAATACTTGTTAAAAAAAAAGTACTGCGAAACATAGGTATATAATAAATGAATAATAAAAAAACGAAAACAAATAAAATTTGGGGTGAAAGAATGAAGTCTAATCCTTCCAATCTTTTAACAAAAATTAACGCTTCTATTCATTTTGATAAAAAATTATATGCTCAAGATATAAAAGCCTCAATAGTCCATAGTAAAATGCTAGCAAAGCAAAAAATAATTAAAAATAATGTATCAAATAGAATAATCAAAGGTCTTAAAAAAATTGAAAAAGAAATACAACAAAAAAAGTTTAAATTTTCTGAGTTTGATGAAGATATTCATTTAAATATAGAAAAAAGATTATTTCAAATAATTGGAGATGACGCAGGTTTTCTTCATATAGCTAGATCTAGAAATGACCAGGTTACTACTGATTTTAAACTTTGGGTAATTGATGCATCAAAAAAATTGAATATTGAAATTAAAAATTTAATTAAAGCAATCACAAAATTAGCTGAAAAAAATTATAAAACAATTATGCCAGGTTTTACTCATTTAAAAAATGCCCAACCAATATTATTTTCACATTACATGCTTGCTTACGCAGAGATGTTTAAGAGGGATTATAAAAAATTTCAAAACGTTATTAATAATTCATCTGATAATCCTCTAGGATCCGTTGCTTTAGCTGGGACAAGTTTTAATATTGATAGAAATTATACATCTAAATTACTTGGTTTTTTCTAAACCAACTGACAATTCAATAGATGGCGTTTCTGATAGAGATTACGCTTTAGAATTTTTATTTGTATCAAGTTTATGTTCAATGCACTTATCAAGATTAGCAGAAGAAATTATCTTATGGAATTCAGACATAGTGAACATGATTATAGTTAAAGACAACATGCTGACTGGTTCATCTATAATGCCACAAAAAAAAAATCCAGATGGAGCAGAATTAATAAGAGGTAAAACAGGATCGGTTTATGGATGTCTCAATTCTCTTCTTGTTACAATGAAAGGGTTGCCCTTATCATATTTTAAAGACATGCAGGAGGACAAAGAGCCAGTTTTTAAAAGTTATGAAATTTTAATTTTAAACTTAAAAATTGCGAAAGAATTAATTGAAAGCCTTAAATTAAATAAGAAAATTATGAAAAAATTTGCTAATGATGGATATACTACAGCTACAGATTTCGCAGATTACCTCGTTAAAAAGGGTTTGAGTTTCAGAGTAGCTCATAAGAAATCTGCTAAGTTGGTGAATATTGCAGAAAATAAAAATATACCTTTAGACCAATTAAATTTTGAAGATATAAAAAAAATAGATCCTTTAATTGAAAAAGATGTGATAAAAATATTGAAAGTTGAAAATTCAGTTGATTTGAAAAATTCTTACGGTGGAACTTCACTTAAAAATGTTGTTAAAATGATAAAAAAAATGAAAAAAGAATTTAAATGAAAAAAATTTTTACTATCATCTTCATATTTATAATCTTATGTTCAAGTTGTGGAAAAAAAGGGCCACCAGTGTACCAGGAAAAATCTAATTTGATAATAAAACAATCCTAGTTTAAAAAAATGGATTTTTTAAAATTTAAAAATAAAAAACTTTATATTAATAATATTGACCTAAAAAAAATTGTTAAAAAAAGACAAACTCCTTTTTATCTTTATTCATTGGATCAAATAAGAAAAAATATTAGTTTAGTTAGATCATCCTTTAAAAACTTTAATCCATTAATTTGTTATGCGATTAAAGCGAATTCAAATTTAGATGTTCTTAAAGAATTAAAAAATAATAATCTTGGAGCTGACGTAGTATCAATTGGTGAACTTAAATTAGCTTTAAAAGCTGGCATCAGCCATGAAAAAATAGTATTTTCAGGCGTTGGTAAAACATATGAAGAAATTAAATATGCAATACAAAAAAGGATATTATCAATTAATGCAGAATCTATCAATGAAATTGAAATAATAGATAAAATTTCCAAAAATCTAAATAAGAAAACAAATATAGGAATCAGAATAAATCCTGATATCCAAGCTAAAACTAATAAAAAAATAGCAACAGGGAATAGAGCAAATAAATTTGGTATCAGTATTTCTGAATTTTATAAGATAATAAAAAATAAAAAAAAATTTAATAATATTAATATTTATTTACTAAGTGTTCACATTGGAAGCCAAATTAAAGATTTTAATGTTTATAAAAAAGTTTTAACTTTAATTAGCAAAATTTTAACAAAATTAAAAAAGTTAAATCATATAATTGATCACGTAGATTTAGGTGGCGGAATGGGTATCCCATATTTTAAAAATGAAAAAAAATTTAATTTTAATAAATTTGGTGAATTAGTTGATAAATTTTATAAAAAAGAAAAAATTAAAATAATTTTTGAAATCGGAAGATTTATTACTGGCAATAGTGGAGTCCTTATATCAAAGGTTATTTACGTAAAAAAAATTAAAGATCGATATTTTATTATTTTAGATGCTGGAATGAACGATATGGCTAGATCTGCAATATATGAAGCCTTTCATGAAATTATTCCATTAGTAAAAAATTCAAAAAAATTTTCGAAAAAAGTTGAATTTGTCGGACCTATTTGTGAAAGTAGTGATACCTTTGGTATTTATAATGATTTTTCACTTCTTACTGAGAATGATTATGCTTGTATAACAAATTGTGGCGCTTATGGAAGAACTTTGAGTTCAAATTATAATATGCGACCTTTTATAGAAGAAATAGTTTTTGATAAAAATCTTTACAAAACCGTCAGGCTAAGACAAAAGATTGAAGATTTGATTTAAAGTGATTTTTATAAGATCTCTAGTTTTTAATATTTTTTTGTATCTTGGGATAGTTTCTTCATGTTTATGTGGATTACCTTTATTAATTTTACCATCACTTTATTTACGTAAGCTCAGTTCAATATTAGGATGGTATTTTATTTTTTTAAGCAAATATATTTTAAATACACCAGTAAATATTTTAGGATTAGAAAAGTTAAAAGTATCTCAAAAATTTTTTGTTGCTTCAGCTCACCAATCTATGTTCGAAACATTCGTTTATAACTATATAATTCCGAACAATTTTTTTATATTAAAAAAAGAATTAATGAATATTCCAATATTTGGTCTTTATTTAAAAAAATTAAAATGTATTCCTGTTGAACGTGGAAAAACTACCAAAAAAAATTTAAATTTTTCTCAACTGTTACAAAAAAATATTTCTGAAGGTAATACTTTAATAATTTTTCCCCAAGGCACTCGTGTGAAAATAGACGAAAAAACACCTCTAAAAAAGGGTGTTCAGAGAATATATCAAAACTTAAAAATTAAATGTTTACCTATAAAGCTTGATACAGGAAAAGTTTGGCCAAAAAATAGTTTTTTAAAGTACCCGGGAGAAATAAATTTTATATTTAAAGATTATATTGAACCTAACTTGTCGAGTGATGAATTTATAAAGAAACTAGAAAATTCTTTATATAATTAATTATTATCAAGTCCTGCCTGAATAATCTTTTTTCTTATATCTTTTGTTTTTTTAAATTTTTTAATTAAAAAATTACCGTCCTCATTTTCAATGGCATCTGATATTTTTTTTAAATCATTATTAAATTTTTGTAATAAAGAAATAATTTCATTTTTATTGCTTAACACAATATCTCTCCACATTATTGGATCAGAGGATGCTATTCTAGTAAAATCTCTGAAACCACCTGCACTAAATTTAATAACTTCAGATTTAATATTATCCTCCAAATCACTCGCTGTGCCGACGATATTATAAGCAATTAAGTGTGGAATATGGCTTGTAATTGCCATAATAGAATCATGATCTTTTGATTTCATTGTAACAGTCTTTGATCCAAATTTTTCCCATAATGAATTTATAAACTTAATATTCTCTTCTTTACATAATTTACAATCTGTAGAAATAAACCATTTATTCTTGAATAAATTTTTTAAACCATTCTCAGGTCCACTTTTTTCTGTGCCTGCAATTGGATGGCCTGGAACGAATATTTTATTGCCCAAAATTTTTTCTGCTAATCCTATTACTTTTACTTTGGAAGACCCTACATCTGTGATTATAGTCTTGGATAATTTAAATTCATTTAATGAATGAAATATCTTTTCATATGAACCTATAGGCGCACAAATAAAAATAATATCTGAACTTTCAACATCTAAAGTAATCTCATTATTAAAATTATTGCCAATTTTTAATAATTTACTTTTTTCTAAATTTTCTTTTGAACAATCTACAATATTTATATGTATCTTGGGATCAACATTTATTAAGGCTCTTGCAATTGAAGAACCTATAAGCCCTATACCAATTATTGTTACTGATTTCATTAAAAATTTTTTTCTAATATATCTAAAAATTTATTATTAGCTTCTTCGTTTCCAATTGTTAACCTTAACGAATTATTTATTCCATAAGAATTCATTTTTCTCAACAAGATATTATTTTCACTAAAAATTTTATATGCTTCTTTTTCATTGTGTTTTGCATTATCAAAATTTAATAAAAAAAAATTTGCCACAGGCTCATTTGTTTTAATATTTTTTGTTATTACTTTATCATAAATAATTTTCGACCATTTATTGTTATGCTCTATATTTTTTACTAACCAATTTTTATCTTTCAAAGCCTCACAACCAGCCTTTTCTGCAATACCAGAGATATTAAATGGAGGTCTAAAAAAATTTACAGCCTCAACTATTTCTTTGGGACCAAATCCCCATCCTAATCTCAAATTTGCTAGTCCATATATTTTTGAAAATGTTCTACAAACAAAAGTATTTGACGAATTGTTAAAAATTTCTAAACCACTTTTATAATCTTTTTTAGTAACATATTCTGCATACGCATCATCCACCATTAATAATATATTATCTGGCAAATTTTTTCTTAATTTTAGCATTTCCTTATCTGCTATATATGTTCCTGTTGGATTATTTGGGTTGGCAATAAATACAATTTTTGTTTTATTACAAACTAATTTCACGGTCTCATCGACAGAAAATTTGTTATTTATATTTTTTGCATACTTCACTTTTGCGCCATTTATTTGAGAGTAAATTCTGTACATCAAGAATGATTCTTCAGCCACTATAACTTCGTCCCCTTCTGATAGAAAACACTGGCTTATTAAACTTATAATTTCGTCGGACCCAGCTCCAATAATTAGTCGGTCTTTATCTAAACCGAAAGTTTTTGAAATTATATCTTTTAAATTTTTGCTATTCCCATCTGGATATTGTTTTAAATTTAAATTCTGATTAAAGATTTCCATTACCGAGGGTGATGGTCCGAGCGCTGATTCATTTGCTGATAGTTTTAGTGGACTTCTTAAATTTTTAAATTCAGATGTTCCTCCCTCATATAAATCAATATTAACTTGTTTTGGCTTTGGTAAACTCATTTTTTGAAGTTCTTACAATACTTTTTTAATACAATCAAAAAAAGTTCATTATTTGACAAAGAAATGCCCTTTTAGTACAAAACATCACCGCCGATTTACCGAATTGCGGGCGATAACAGCTAAAAAGGAAATCGCATTGCGATTTTAAAATATGAATATTGATTACAGCAAAATTAATAAAATTATCATCAATAAACCCTTAAAACTTGATTGCGGTGAAACTTTAGAAAAATTTGACATAGCATACGAAACATTTGGAAGGTTAGACGAATCTAAATCTAATGCCATTTTAGTTTTTCACGCCTTGTCTGGTGATCAATTTGTAACCGGGACAAATAAAGTTACTGGTAGAGAAGGATGGTGGAATTATGTGGTGGGCCCAAGTTTATCAATTGATACAAATAAATACTTTGTGATTTGTGCTAATGTTCTCGGTGGATGCATGGGTAGCTCTGGACCAAAAGAAATTGATCCAAAAACTAATAAACCTTACGGTTTAAATTTTCCAGTTATTACAATAAAAGATATGGTCAGCGCACAAATTCATTTACTAGACTATTTAGGAATTGATAAAACGTTGTGTGTTCTCGGAGGGTCTATGGGTGGAATGCAAGCATTGCAATTCTGTTCATTGTTTCCTAATCGTACATATTCATCAGTTCCGGTGGCTTGTGCTGCAAGTCACTCAGCGCAAAATATCGCATTTAATGAACTTGCAAGACAAGCAATTATGGCCGATCCCAATTGGGATTCTGGAAATTATTTTTTAAGCGGAAAAGTCCCAAGAAACGGACTTGCTGTAGCAAGGATGGCAGGTCACATAAGTTATCTATCTGAACAAGGTCTAGAAAATAAATTTGGTAGAAAATTGCAGGAAGGTGAAGGTTTAAAATTTTCTTTTGACGCTGATTTTCAAGTTGAAAGTTATTTAAAATATCAAGGTTATGCTTTTGTTGATAGGTTTGACGCTAACTCATATTTATATATTACGAGAGCAATGGATTATTTTGATTTGTATAAATTAAACAATGGAAATTTATCTAAGGCTTTTAAAGATACTAAAGTTAAATTTTGTATTATTTCATTTTCAACTGATTGGTTATACCCGACAGAGGAAAGTAAAAAAATAGTAATTGCACTTAACTCAATTGGTGCAAAAGTAAGTTTCGTTAATATAATAACTAATAATGGCCATGACTCATTTCTAGTAGAAGAACCTGAATTTTTTCAAACCCTTAAAGGTTTTTTAGACTCAACATACGAGGATTTTAAAAATGAAAATTCAAGATGATGTCTTAGCTGGATTAATAGAAATAAATTCTAAAGTACTCGATGTTGGGTGCGGCGATGGAAATTTACTTCTTTACTTAAAAAAGAATAAAAGAATAGATGGAAGAGGTCTTGAAATAAACCAAAAAAATGTTCAAGAATGTTTAGGGAAGGGTTTGGCTGTTGTTGAGGGTGATGCTGAAAAAGATTTGATTAACTATCCCGATAGATCTTTCGATATAGCTATTCTTAACCAGGCAATTCAGCAATTTTATGAACCCAGGAAAGTACTTAATGAGTTGTTACGTATAGCCAAAAAAGCAATTATAACGATTCCTAACTTTGGTTACTGGAAAGTACGCTTAAATCTATTTATAACAGGAACAATGCCGATAACGAAAACGTTACCACACTCATGGTATGATACACCAAATTTACATATGAGTTCGATTAAAGATTTTTATAACCTTTGTTCATTAGATAACATCAAAGTCAATAAATCTATATCAATTTCATCAAATAAAATCAGTGATATCACGTCAAATAATATGGAAGTTAAAAATTTAATTTCTGAACTCGGTGTATTTGTTGTTAGTAAATAATCTAAGTATTTTTTATAATACTTTTAATCAAATTTTTTTTAATTACCAATCGACTTGTAATACTTGCATGAATCTTTTTTTTAATAACGCATAAATATACGCCGTTAAAAAATTTGAAAAAAATCGATCCAAATTTATCGATTAAATCTTTATTTTTTCTAATAATTCTTAGGTTTGTATTAGGAAAATAAACTAAACGATCTATAAATTGTATTTCAAAAAAACTGTCATCTAACATTGAGCTTATCTGATTTTTTGAAAAACCAATACCAGAAGAAAATGGACTTTTATCGGATAGGAGCCAAGATGATTTTTTATTGGGTATAATTAAATAAAGTTGACCCTCTGGAGATAGCACTCTCCATAATTCTCTGAGACAGATTTTTGTATTATCGACATTTTCAAGATAGTGAATTGAAAAAATATGATCAAAATGAGAGTCTTGAAAAGGAATGTTATCCTCATCAATTAATATCTTATAAAATTTATGAAAAGGTTTTTCTGAAATGCCCATCTTTTTTGGATAGCAATAAGATATTGGAGAATTATAATTTTTTAAAAAGTTTAAATATGGAAAACAAAATCCAAAACATCCTATATTTTGCTTCTCATATAAACAACAGGATTTTTTTAATTTAGACTCAATATGACTAGACAGTGAATTACCAATGGTGCTATCATAAAATTTTTGATAATTTAAAAAGTCGAAATACATTATGAGTCATTTAATAGTTAAAATTGTAAAATGTTTATCTAATAACTATTCATATATTATTTTTAATCCTAATTCAAAAAAAGCTATTGTTATAGATCCTGCAGAAGCAACACCGGTTATGAATGAAATTAATAAATTAAGCTTAGAGCTAAATTATATACTGATTACTCATCATCATGAAGATCATGTGGGTGGAAATATAGAGCTGAAAAATAAATTAAATTGTAAAATTGTGGGATTTAGTAAAGATGCAGTGAGAATTCCAGGGATAGATATAAAGATAAATAATAACGAAATATTTAATTTTGAAAACGAGGAAATACAATTAAATTTTTCTCCTGGCCATACAAATGGACATATTTTTTATTATTTTAAAAAAAATAAATTGGCATTTGTTGGTGATGTTGTTTTTTCTTTAGGGTGTGGAAGAATATTTGAAGGCAATACAGATGAGATGTATAATTCTGTCATGAAAATTAGGTCTTTACCTGATGAAACTAAAATTTATTGTGGTCACGAATACACCGAAAGTAATTTAAAATTTTGCTTAAAATATGATGAAAATAATTATGATTTAAAAAAAAGAGCAAATGAAGTGCAGAAATTAAGAGGTAATAATCTTCCAACCATTCCAACAACTATTTTAGACGAAAAGAAAAGTAACATTTTTTTAGATGCAATAATGAATCAATTGCTCGTAAACTTGAACTTGAAGGACAACCACCTATTAAAGTATTCAAAAAGCTTAGGGAATTGAAGGATAATTTTTAATTTAAATCCTTTGTCTTTCTTGACATAATTAGATCGCTAGCTATATTGCCCAATTAAATTTATGACATTTGCAGTAATCAACACAGGCGGTAAACAATATAAAGTTAGTGCCAACGATAAATTAAGAATAGAAAAATTACCTAGTGAGGAAGGCAAATCTATAGAGTTTGATCAGGTTCTTTTGATAAATAATGATAAAAATATGGAGTTAGGATCACCTTTAATTAATGGCGCAAAGGTTGAGGCTAAAATTATAAAACAAACCAAAAATAAAACTGTTTTAATTTTTAAAAAAAGAAGAAGACATAATTCTCGAAGGAAAAATGGGCATAGACAAAAAATGAGCGTTGTTCAAATTACAAAAATTTTCGGCAAAGGTGGTAAGCTTTTGTCAGAAATTGATAAAGTAGCAAACAAAAAGCTTAAAACTGCTACAAAAAAAAGTACATAGTGGTATAATTATTTATGGCAACAAAAAAAGCGGGTGGATCATCAAAGAATGGAAGAGATAGTGAAGGTCGCAGATTAGGTGTGAAAAAATATGGTGGTCAGAAAGTAATACCTGGAAATATTATTTATCGACAAAGAGGTACCAAGATGCACCCTGGTCAAAACGTTGGTATGGGGAGAGATCATACAATATTCTCTAAAATAGAAGGTAAGGTAAAGTTTCAAAAAAAAAAAATTTGGCAAAACCTTCATATCCGTAGTTCCTCATTAATCATATTAAGACCTAATTCTTAATTTAATTTAATATAAATTGTTATGAAATTTTTAGATCAAGCAAAAATTACTATTAAAGCTGGAAACGGAGGCAATGGTTGCTGTAGTTTCAGAAGAGAAAAATTTATTGAATTTGGTGGACCAAATGGTGGTGATGGTGGTAACGGTGGATCTATTTTTTTAAAGGCAGTTAATGGATTAAATACTTTGATAGATTACAGGTTTACTCAGCGCTTTAAAGCTGAAACAGGAAATAATGGAACAAGTAACAATAAAACTGGATCATCAGGTAAAAATTTGGTTTTAAAAGTTCCTATTGGAACTCAGATATATGCTGAGGATAAAAAAACATTATTATATGATTTAATCAAGGAGAATGAAACAATTAAAATTGCGACAGGCGGAAAAGGTGGTCTTGGTAATACAAGGTTTAAAAGTTCAACTAATCAAGCTCCAAGGAAAACTACTGATGGTAAATTAGGAGAAGAATTTGAGATATGGTTAGAATTAAAAATTATTGCTGATATTGGTCTTGTAGGTTTTCCAAATTCTGGAAAATCAAGTTTTCTGTCTTTGACAACTAGAGCAAAACCAAAGGTGGCTGCTTATCCCTTCACAACGCTAAATCCAAATTTAGGTGTCTTAAATATTGACGATAAAGAAGTAATAATCGCTGATATTCCTGGGTTAATACAAGGCGCACACAAAGGTATAGGCTTGGGTGACAAATTTTTAAAACATATTGAGAGATGCAAAAGTATTTTACATTTAATAGACATTAATGAAGATAATTTATTTGCACGTTATAAAATAATCAGAGATGAATTAGAAAAATATAGTCCAGAACTAATGAATAAAAATGAAATTGTGGCGTTTAATAAAATTGATTTATTGGATCAAAATGAAATATCTGAAAAATTAAATAATTTTAAAGAATATTTTAAAAAAGATTTTTTTAAAATATCAATTTTAAAAAAAAATAATATCAAAGAGTTATTGAGAGTACTTAAATAATGTTTTTAAAATCTAAAAGAATAGTTATTAAAATTGGATCATCACTATTAATAAAAAACAATAAAATTAATAATAACTGGGTCAGTAATCTTTCAAAGGATATTTTCAATCTATCAAAAAGAAAAATTGATATTACAATAGTGACAAGTGGTGCAATTGCTTTAGGTTGCAAATATCTTAAAATTAGTAGGAAAAATTTAAAATTAAAGGAATATCAAGCAGTATCATCAATTGGGCAAATTGAACTAATTAATCTTTTTAAAAAAGCTCTCGCGAGGAAAAGGATAAAAATTGGTCAAATTCTGCTAACCTTAGAAGATACTGAAAATAGACGTAGGGCATTGAATGCTAAAGACACTATAGAAAATATTTTCAAACTTAAAGGAATACCTATCGTAAATGAGAACGATACTACTGCTACTAATGAGATACGTTATGGTGATAACGATCGTTTGGCTGCACGCGTTGCTCAAATATTATCTGCTGACACTTTAATAATGTTATCAGATATAGATGGGCTTTATACTAAAGATCCAAAGAAATTTAAAAATGCAGAGCATATTAAAAAAGTTAAAAAAATAACTACCCAAATCATAAAAAGTGCTACTAAAAGTGTTACAGATTATGGTTCTGGTGGAATGATTACTAAAATTGATGCAGCAAAAATATGTATGGACGCAGGTTGTAGAATGATTTTAACCAAAGGTTCAGTAAATAACCCTATAAGCAAATTAGAAAAAGATAAATTTTGTACGATATTTATTCCAAATACTAATGAATATAATGCGAAAAAAAAATGGATACTAAGCAGTCTTAATAATAAAGGATCGATTATTATAGATGACGGGGCCAATGAGGCGATAATCAAAGGTAAAAGCTTACTACCGGTTGGAATTTATGATGTTAAAGGAAAATTTAATAGAGGAGAAACTGTATCAATTTTAGATAAATTAAATAATAAAATAGGTACAGGCGTTGTATCATATTCAAGTGATGAAATTTTCAAGATCAAAGGTATAAAGAGTAGTAATATTAAAGATAAGTTAGGATATATATCAAGAGGAGAAGTAATACATATTGATAATATGGTATTCAATAAATGAACAAACTAAATTATATTCGTAAATTAGGTACTAAGGCTAAGAAAGCAGCTCAAGATCTTTCTGTTCTATCTGAAAAAAAGAAAAATTCAGTCTTAAAATCTTTTTATTTAAAAATAAAGAAAAATTCAAAAAAAATACTTGATTCAAATAAAATCGATATAAATAATAGTAAAAAAAATAAGCTAAAAGATAATTTAATTGATCGTAGTTTACTAAATAAAGATAGAATTAAATCTATACTTGACTCAATTGATGAAGTCATTTCATTTAAAGACCCAACTCACAAGGTTATTGCGAAATGGAGAAGGCCGAATAATTTAATTATCAATCGTGTTACTATGCCAATAGGTGTATTAGGTGTTATTTATGAAGCAAGACCAAATGTTACCTCTGATGTAGCAATATTAAGTTTTAAGTCTGGAAATTCTGCGATACTTCGCGGAGGCAAAGAGGCACTGCAGTCAAATATTGTCATATCTAATTTATTTAGATCAAGTTTAAAAATAAATAACGTCAATCAAGATTGTATACAATTGGTAAATAATACCGACAGAAAAATTGTTGATTTAATGTTATCTAAAATGTCTAACTACCTTGATATTATTATACCTCGAGGAGGTAAGGGGCTAGTTAAAAAAGTACTTGAACTCTCAAATGTTCCAACAATTGGTCACTTGGAAGGATTATGTCATGTATATCTAGATTACCAGTATGACTACAAGACAGCTGAAAAAATAATTTTTAATTCTAAGTTACGAAGAACAAGTATATGTGGTGCTGCTGAAACTTTATTGATTCATAAATCTGTTAAAGTGAATGATATTTATAAAATTTTAAAAAAATTAAATGGTAGTGGATGTATAATAATTGGAGATAAAAAAATAAAAAAAATATTTAAAAAATCTATATTAGCAAAAGAAAGTGACTGGTCTAAGGAATATTTGGAGTCTAAAATATCGGTAAAAATAGTTGATAATATTAATGAAGCAATAAAGCATATCAAAAAATATGGAACTAATCATACTGAATGTATAATTTCAAAAAACAAAAAAAATATTAAAACATTTGAAAGAAATATTGACAGTTCAATAGTGATGACTAATGCTTCAACCCAATTTGCAGATGGGTATGAATTCGGTCTTGGATCAGAAGTTGGTATATCAACAAATAAGATGCACCCTAGAGGGCCAGTTGGTCTAGAACAACTTGTTACATATAAATATATTGTTAACGGAAAAGGTCAAATTCGTAGTTGAAGAAGAATAATAAATTTAAAGTTGGAGTATTTAGTGGCTCATTTGACCCTCCACATAAAGGGCATACTTATATAGCAAAATTATTTATTAATAAACTTAAATTAGATAAACTTATATGGAATGTATCAATAAGAAATCCGTTATTTAAAAAAAACTATTTTCATTCTTACAAAGAAAGAGTGACCTTATCAAAAAAAATTTGTAAAAATTATAAAAAAATTCAAATTAATGATTACGATAAAAAGTATTCTTATAAACTTGTTGAATCAGTTAAAAATAATTATAAAAATTCAGAAATTTATTTTCTTATTGGTTTAGATAATTTAAAATATTTTCATAAATGGAAGAAGTTTGCTAAAATTATAGAATATAGTACTCTTGTAGTGATTAATAGGCCTGGTTATTATAAAGAATTAGTAAATTCAGTTTTTTTTAAGAATTACAATAAATTTCTAAAGAAAAAATTAAATGACCTCAGAATTTTGCCTGGAAAAACATGGATTTTTATAAACGATAAAGGTAAAAAAATATCTTCATCAAGTATTAAAAATAGAATATATAAAAATAAATAAATTAAAAATTTGAAAAATACAATTATAAATAAAGTTCAAAAAATTTTAGACGATAATAAAGCTCAAAATATCGTAATAATAAATCTTAAAGATAAAAGTTCTATTGCAGACTATATGATCATTGTAAGTGGAACATCATCAAGACACATTCAGTCTATTTCAGAAAATACTGCACAAAAATTAAAGGCTTTTGGATATGATAATTGTCGTATCGAAGGACAGGATAGTGATGATTGGAAATTAATTGATGCTATAGAAGTAGTGATACATGTTTTTCATCCAGAAAAAAGGTCATTATATAATCTTGAAAAAATGTGGGAAGATATTTTACCAAAACAACAAATTACAATTTAATGAAAATAAATATTCTATGTGAGGGTAGGTTAAATAAAAGTATAGAAAATGAGATATGCAACGTATATCTAAAAAGAATTTCCACACTAAAAAAAAGTGGTATTTTAAAAATCGAGATAAAAAAAATTTCTAATTTTACAAATTATAAAATCAAAGGTAATACAAATATTAAAAACTTTATATTAGATGAAAAAGGATCAAATTTAAGTACATTAGATCTGACAAAAAAAATTAAATTTCTAAATAATGATAGAATTGAATTAGTTAATTTTTTTTTAGGTAAACCTGAGGGTTTTGCTAAAAATATTACTAAATTTGATAAAATATCTTTAAGCAAAATGACATTTTCACACTCTTTGGCTAGAGTTATTTTGTGTGAACAAATTTACAGATGTGCTACTATATTATCTAATCACCCGTATCATAAATACTAATGAATTATATTTTAAGAATTTTACTAATAATATTTTTTACCATCAATCTGGCTACATCTGTACAATCAAACCCTAGTGACAAATTATATCAAAAATTAGATTTATTTAGCGATGTATTAAATACACTTTCAAAGGAATATGTTGATGAAATAGAACAAGACAAAGTTATAGATTCGGCAATAAATGGAATGTTGCAATCACTTGACCCATATTCTTCTTATATGAGTCCAGAAGCTTTTAAAAATATGAATAGAGATACAAAAGGTGAATTTGGAGGCCTTGGAATTGAGATTACAATGGAAGCTGGATTAGTTAAAATTATAACTCCTATAGAAGGAACACCGGCAGATAGGGCAGGTGTACAAGCAGGTGATTATATTGTGAAAATTAATAATAAACAGGTAAAAGGAATGAGTTTGCTTGATGCTGTGAAATTAATGCGTGGCAAAGTTGGTACAAGCATAGATATTACTATAAGACGCCCTGAAGTAGATGAGGAAATAAGGTTTAAAATAAAAAGGGCTATTATTAAAATTAGAGAGGTCTCAGCAGAAGTAAAAAATAATATCGGATATATCAGATTGCGAGCATTCAATCAGCAAAGTCACAGTCAATTAATTAAGAAAATAAACACAATATCAAATAAAAATATTACTGGATATATTCTTGATTTAAGGAATAACCCTGGTGGCTTACTTTCCCAAGCAATTAAAATCACAGAAACATTTTTAGATGGTGGTGAAATAGTATCAACAAAAGGAAGGGATAAAAATGATATAAAAATTTTTAACGCAAAAAAAGGTGATAGCATAAACAACAAGCCACTAATAATTTTAATTAATCAAGGTTCGGCCTCCGCATCAGAAATAGTATCCGGTGCGCTTAAAGATCACAAAAGAGCCATTCTATTAGGTGAAAAAACTTTTGGAAAAGGATCTGTTCAATCTATTATTCCTCTTAAAAATAAAGGTGGCTTACGTTTAACAACTGCAAAATATTATTTACCATCGGGAATTTCTATTCATGAAAAAGGTGTTGAACCTGATATAACTGTAAAAAGAAATAAAGATAATTTTAAAATCAATACGAAAACTGATAATCAGTTAAATTACGCTATAAAATTATTAAAAAAGTCATGATTAATTTTAAAGATCTGCCCTATCGTAATGGTGTAGGGATGATGGTATTTAATGATTAAAAAAAAAATTTTTGTCGGTAAAAGAATTGATAACCAAAAAGCATGGCAAATGCCGCAGGGTGGTATTGATAATGACGAAGATCACGTATCAGCTGCAAAACGCGAACTTTATGAAGAAACTGGTATCCGATCTATAAGAATAATTTGTCAATCCAAAAAAGAGTTTGTTTACGATCTTCCTGATCAATTAGTAGGAAAAATATGGAAAGGTAGATATAAGGGCCAAAGACAGATTTGGTTTCTTATAAAGTTTCTTGGACCACAAAGCGAAGTTAATCTTAATCAGGGGAACCCTGAATTTATTGAGTGGAAATGGGTTGATATTGATGAGCTTCCAAACATAATTGTGCCATTTAAAAAAAAATTATATTTATCTGTAATTAATGAATTTCGAAATTCTATCTAAACTTCAATAAATTGAGTTCTTCAATTATAGAATGAGAAATGAATATTTCGTGATCTGAACTATTTATATCTTCAATTTTTTTATTTGCACTATTCTTGAGTCGATTAATATTTTGATCTGTCAGTTCTTTTATATTAAAGATTTCTTGGCATAGAATAGATAGTGAATTATTTTTAAAGTCTGCAACACCACCCGTTGTAAAATAATAGTTTTTGTTTTCATTTTCAATATTTATAACCCCTGGTTTCAAAAAAGTTACTATAGGAATATGATTATCCAATAAACCCATTTGACCTTCTATGCCTGGAATGGTTACGATTTGCACACCGCTCTCTGAAAACAAGATCTTCTCTGGTGTTACAATATCAACTTGCATTTTTACGCTGCGTCTTTTTCCATTTTTTTGGCTTTCTCTATTGCTTCTTCTATTGTTCCGACCATATAAAAAGCTGCTTCTGGTAAGTGATCGTACTCACCCTTACAAATAGAATCAAAACCTTTAATCGTTGCATCCAATTCTACTAATTTACCTGGTGCTCCTGTAAATACCTCTGCAACAAAAAAAGGTTGAGATAAAAATCTTTGAATTTTTCTTGCTCTCGCTACTACAAGCTTATCTTCTTCAGAAAGTTCATCCATTCCCAAAATTGCAATAATGTCTTGCAGTGATTTATATGTTTGTAAAATTCTTTGAACTTCTCTTGCAACTCTGTAATGTTCATCACCAACTACTCTTGGATCTAAAATTCTGGATGTTGAATCGAGGGGATCGACTGCGGGATAAATACCAAGCTCAGCAATTTGTCTTGACAAAACGGTCGTTGCATCTAAATGCGCAAATGATGTAGCTGGTGCAGGGTCAGTTAAATCGTCTGCTGGTACATATATTGCTTGTACTGATGTGATTGATCCTTTTGTAGTTGTGGTAATTCTTTCTTGTAAATTACCCATATCTGTTGCTAATGTTGGTTGATAGCCTACTGCTGATGGTATACGTCCTAGGAGAGCGGATACTTCGGATCCTGCTTGCGTAAACCTAAATATATTATCCACAAAAAATAAAACATCTTGACCTTCTTTATCTCTAAAGTACTCCGCAACTGTTAATCCTGTTAATGCAACTCTTGCTCTTGCACCAGGAGGTTCATTCATTTGACCATATACTAAGGCTGCTTTTGAACCGGGACCGTCTGTTTTTATCACTCCAGATTCTATCATTTCGTGATATAAATCATTACCTTCTCTAGTTCTCTCTCCAACACCAGCAAACACAGAATATCCTCCATGAGCTTTTGCAACATTATTAATTAGTTCCATGATTAAAACTGTTTTACCCACTCCGGCACCACCAAATAACCCAATTTTACCACCTTTTGCATAGGGCGCCAACAAGTCTACTACTTTAATTCCAGTAACTAGAACCTCTGTTTCTGTTGACTGCTCTACGAACGCAGGTGCCTGTCTATGTATTGGCCATTTTTCTTTAGTTCTAACATCTCCCTTCTGATCAATTGCCTCACCAATCACATTAACAATTCTACCAAGTGTTTCTGGACCTACAGGAACTTTTATAGCATCACCAGTATCATTAACTTTGTCACCTCTTTTTAAACCTTCTGTAGTATCCATCGATACAGCTCGAACAGTTCCTTCACCCAAATGCTGGGCAACTTCTAAAACTAATCTGTTCCCATTATTATCACATTCTAAAGCAGAATTTATTTCAGGTAAGTGTTCCTCAAATTTAACATCAACAACTGCTCCAATAACTTGTGTTATTATTCCAAATTTATTTTTCATTTTTCTCCTTTATAGTGACTCCGCACCAGAAATAATTTCTATCAATTCCTTGGTAATTACGGCTTGTCTACTTCTGTTATAATTAATTGTTAACTTATCTATTAAATCTCCAGCATTTCTTGTAGCGTTATCCATTGCTGACATTCTAGATCCCTGTTCACTTGCTGCGTTTTCTAAAAATGCTTTATATAATTGTGTGGTTATATTTTGTGGTAAAAGATACTCTAATATTTCATTCTCGTCAGGCTCAAATTCATATTGATCTTCATCTTCACTATTCTGAACACCTACGTCTAAATTTTCTACAGGAATAATTTGCTGTGCTTGAGGTTCCTGAGAAATAACCGATTTAAATTTATTATAGAAAATTTTACATACATCAAATTCATTATTTTCGAACATAGTAACTATTTTATTAGTCAATTCCGAGGCTTCATTTAAAGAAATATTTTTTACATTTTTATATGAAATTTTTTCTACTATATAATTTTTAAAATTCCTTTTAATTTGATCGTTACCTTTGGAGCCAACGGTAATAACTTTCAATTTTTTATTAGCTTCTAATATCTGATTAAAATATTCTCTAGCCTTTTTAACAATATTTGTATTAAACCCGCCACAAAGACCTCTATCAGCAGTTATTACAATACACAAATGCACTTCACTCTTATTGTTTCCTGCTAAAAGTTTTGGTGCAGATGACACATCAGCAATTGATTGTTTAAGATTTCTAATAATATTATTCATTTTTTCTGAATAGGCTCTCCCTTTTTCAGCATTTTCCTGTGCTTTTCTTAATTTTGCAGCAGCTACCATCTTCATTGCTTTTGTTATTTTTTGAGTAGACTTAACGCTAGTTATTCGATTTCTAAGATCTTTTAAGCTTGGCATCTTTTAATTTAAAAATTCCTTTTTAAAATTAGTAATAAAATCCTTTAATTTTTTTTCATTTGTTTCATCTAATTTGCCAGACATAATAATATCTTTCAATATATCAGGAGACTCAGATTTTATTGAACTTAATAATTGATCTTCAAAATTTTTGATTTTTGAATTATCAATATCATCTAGGTACCCTTTAACTCCTGCAAATATCGACACTACCTGCTCTTCAACTTTTAATGGTGAATATTGACCTTGTTTCAATAATTCTGTTAATTTTGAACCTCTATTTAAAAGTTGCTGCGTTGAAGCGTCTAAATCAGATCCAAATTGGGCAAAAGCCGCCATTTCTCTGTATTGAGCAAGCTCAAGTTTAATTGTT
>MDTB01215271.1_pt1 | contig 59346 bp, 91 predicted proteins | sample 811161 | NCBI WGS metagenome assembly MDTB01 (sample SAMN05326650, study PRJNA326480) | marine metagenome | isolation source: seawater | place: Mediterranean Sea | collected 2009 | reverse complement strand
TCTTAAAATGGGTTGCTCCAGTTGTATGCTTGATACTCTGTTATGTGTCCATCCTTCTGTAGGTAGTCAACATAATCATTAAATTCACATCTGCGTGCTACTGTGTCATTTTTTAGACTTGGATTCCATGCAACTGCTTCCTTCCACATTTGACGAAATTGTGCTACTGCTTCAACTTTTTTCATTTGATTATGCTCCCTGATAAACTTGGTTTGCAATTTCACGATACTGAGACCATGCTATTTGATTCGCTCTAATGTTACATACCTCTAGAGCATTGTCATTAATTTCAAAACCCGCTTCCTTCAGTTGGTTAACTAGGTCTTCAAAGATTGATTCAAATTGATTCATAGTTTCTCTGTTGCTTATATTACTATTATAATGGATTTTTACGCTCTGTGTGAGAGTGTGTGACAGTAATTAAACTGTCACATATCTTTCATTTACAATTTTTACTCCTTTCTCAACATAGTGCTTAGTCAAGAAATTTCTATATCTTACTGCTAGATAACCGCCTACTCTTGCTATCGCTCTCTCATTGAATACAATTTCATCTATTGCCCATGTATCGTTACGAATAGCATCAACGAAATTACCCTTACTGTGGTCAAAATTGTTGTATGTCAACGTGCCACCATTTGTATTATAATTTAAATCCTCCATTGAGTGAGTATAATATACTGTTGCTATTACTTCATTACCGCAAAATATGTTGCTAGTGAAGTCGTTACCAGTATGATAACTGTTATGAATTGTGATGTCATTCTTGAGTGATGGTGATTCTCTCTTGTCGATTGCTTCAATAACTCTTGTTTGAAATCTGTCCATGTGTGTTACCTTGATTGCTTATATTACTATTATAGTGGGTAGTTTATGCTACTGGGGTGACTATGTGCCACTTTCTAAACTGTCATACACCCTAATGCTTAACTCTGCATCCTGTGTTAGTGTAATTCCTTCTTTATCAAGTGCTTTCCATATAGTATTAGCAATTTTAGAGTGTTTGTCTTCTGGGATGCATTCCCATAAATTGATGTATCCATCAAATTCAATTTGTTGTTTCCATTTCATTTTAGTCCACTCTCCTTAGTTGTTTGTAATTATGGACGGTTACACGTTGTCCAGTCTCATCAATGAGAATGGTGCGATTGAATAAAGGTGTGTATCCAGTCTTATCAGTCTCACCTGATATGTAATTGATTAACACTTGCCATAGACTCTTTTTATATGTTACATTGTCACCTACACCAATTTGTTTAACTGTGTGGTATTGTCTATTGCACATTTTGTAAATCCTCCTGTGTTAATGAATCAAATGATGGATAGAAAATATCATCTAGAATTTTCTCGCTTAATACCTCTTGCTCATCAGTCATTAAACATCTATAATGTCTAATTGCTTGAAAGACTAATTCGTATTCTTTTCTTGTCATTACCAATTCCCCTTATTATATGATGTTAATACTGAGTAAGAGTAGTTAAACTTATCTGTAAGAATGTCTCTTACTCTCTCTCTGTCTAGTGAATCACCATCACCCCATGTGATATTTTCAAAAGACTCATCCTGACATCTATCTAAGTATAGAATACTAGCGTGTCTAATATCTTCCTTAGTCAATGCTTCACCCTCGTAGTATAGTGGGTATAGTGGGTCATTCTGACCATAGAATGAGTCAACATAGTCAACGAAATCATCTAATTGTCTATGTGCTGTGAGAATTGAAAGAGGTGTCATAATTCCTTGATTGCTATATTAATAGTATAGTGGCAAATTAATGCTACTGGTAAAAGTGTGTGACACTAATATAACTGTCACAAGAGCGGTTGCAATTTTACTCATAGGTATTCAATTTCTCCATTTTCAACTGCTTCCATATATTCACACATTTCTGTGTGTGCTTTATCTTTATCTTCTTGCCATTGACTCCAACATAGTTTTCTGTTAATGTCAAATAACTCATTTAGGTTAACACCTTCGAGGTCAGTCCAGTTACTAACGTAATCCAACTGTGTTTCATCATATCCACCAGATTTGAGACTTGGGGCGGATATAAACTCAAATGCAATATCAATAAAAAAGTGCCTACCGAATTCTTCGCTCTCTATTGTTTGAAGTGGTAAAAACTTGCCATTGTCCATTGCAAGATAGTCTTTAAAAATGTATGTCCTCATAATACAAAACCTCGTAAATCATAATCAAAGTTGTCAACATCATAACCTTTTGATGCTATAGTGTCAAGAATAATCTCATTAATGGTTGCTCTATCTCTTCGAGATAGTAATTCATAGATGTCGAAAGAATCGTCCTTGACTTCTAGAATTTTAACTTTAGGGTCATGCATTTTGGACTTTCTCCCATAGATTTGAAAAATTTGTAATCCACTCACTTTGCTCAACTGTCATTACTGATAAATCTTGCTCATCAGCACTCAATTTTGGAAGTGAGTGCTTAGTGAGATATGCTTCATATAGGTCACATAAGAAGTCTAATGAATCTGAGTAAATCATAATTAAATACCTTTTACTGAGTTGGATAGGTTAGTTTCTGTTGCTTGGCAAACATTGTCAACTAGGTTATCGAAAGTTTGCACATCCCAACCTTTTTGCTCTGCAACATCATTTGAGTATGCTTCCATTAATACTTCGTATAGAAAACTATACTGTGATGATGTGACTTCAATGTTTAATCCTTTTTTCATGTTTCTCTGTGTGATTATATTAATATTATAATGGATAGTTTACGCTATGTGCATCATAATGTGCCACTATTAATACTGTCACATACTTCCTTGACTTCTTCAACAATTTCTGGAAGCATATCTCCCCAGTAGTCCTTACAATCATTAATAAATGCTTCATCAGATTGACCTTCAACATAATGACTCATATCATTATATACATATTCAACTAAATCTTTAGTTGACATATTATCAACGTATCTATCAACAAATAAATCTCTTAATTCACTTAGTTGTTGATTTGTTAATGAAAGTTGCTCTTGCTTCATGATAATCCTTGAGTTGTTTTTGTAGTTTGTGATAAGCGTTAATTAAGTCTTTATTATTCTCTTGGACTTCTTTGTCTTCATCTTCTGCTATCCATTGAAGTGAATCAGTAATTTCAATTATTTCATCACTTGTTAACCATACTGCTAGTTGCTCCATAGTTACCACTCCGCTTGGGGTTGCTTCGCTCTTGCCTTTTCTATCTTATCTTCTTTTGCTGTTTCAACATCAATTAAATCAGATAATATAGAGCATATGCGGGCATTTTTGGATAATTCTGCTCTTTGTAACTCTAAGTCTTCAATGTCCTTGATATTATAATAGTCTTGGTCAAGACAATCAATAATGTAAAATAATTCTTCCTTAGTAAACATAGTAATTAATCCAATAGTTTTTCAAAAAATGTTTCGATTTCGTTAGGTAACTCATTCATCATGCCATTATCCCTAAGTAAATCATATAATTTGATGAGTTGGTATTGCTCATCCCATGTGATTTCATACTTATTCATTGGCATAACTCCTCAAATCGTTTTGTTGCTTCCTCTGCAATTACTGGTAAGTAACCATACTGAGAGTTTTGCTCCATTGCATATAACTGGTCATCAGTTAGATTATTCTCTTTACGAAAATCCTCCCATGACTCATCATAACAAGTTTCTAGTAATGTTTCGTGATGTAGTGATGACATTGATGTCTCCTTAAGAATGATTATCAGGTTAAAGGTATCCCTTAGCACTTGTTAATGTAAGCATTAACCTGATATATTTAATATACTGCATTTTGAGTGCAACGTGTGGAATGATGTGACACTAATATAACTGTCACACATTTATCCCACATATGCTGTTGCAGGGATACCTTTAACAAATATCTCATCTACAACTCTCTGTAGTCTCTTGACTGTGTGCTTACCATGATTCCTATGAATAGGTATAGTTACATAACCAGTTGGTTTACGATAGAGTGATAACTGACCTTTAGGTATAACACCACTAGCAATGTCTCTTGCATCCTTAGGATGTAATCTAATTACTCTACCTACTGTTTGTGCCATTTCGACAACATTTAGATTTCTCAATAATATAGCATGAGTCAATCCACTTACATTGATACCTTCAGATAATATAGAGTAATGAAACACTATAAACTTCTTAAGTGGGTCTTTACCCCATTTTGTAAGTGTCTCAAAGAATTTCTCTCTGTTGACTTTAGTCTTATTGACATATGCTCCAAATTTACTTGTTATGTGTAATACGTTATACCCACGCTCGGCAAGTTGGGGCAATATATCAGTCTCCACTAGAATGTTTCTAAGGATACGACTGCTCGGGACTGCAACTAATACTTTAGATGATGCTTCAACACTTAGTCCGTCTAATATATCTTGGACTGCATCACTATGCACTAAATGTGGATTCTTCTTATCAACTTCATGTGAAGTTGTGAATGGCACAATAGTTGGTGGTATGATGCTACCGTTATCAATAAGAGTTGGTGCAGGCACACTCTCTAATACATGACCGAATACTTTACTGTTATTCATACCTCTATCGTGCTTATGTGATATACGAGGTGTTGCTGTAAAAAAATACTTTTGGTCACACTTCATAGTCATATCACTTACTGCATTAAAGAAGTTTTTAGTGCAAGCGTTATGTGCTTCATCACAATACATCACACTCACTTCAATACTAGGACTAGATGTAATCTTATGTAATGAATGATATGTTGTGAAGATGATTTGATTCTTGACACTACCTAAGTGCCACTCTTCAATCATATCAGTTTTAGTTGTGCTAGTGTGATGTGTCTCTCCACTATGGACGTGTAAGACATCAACATTATCAATATGCTCTAAGAAATCTGCTGATAACTGATTTGCTAGTAGAATACGAGGGGCGACTACAACAACAGTTTTGAAGTTTGCTTCAAATAACTCTTTAGCGTGCTGTATCATTATAAAAGTCTTACCGCCACCTGTAGGCACAATAATCTGACCATGATTAGAAAGTTGCATTGACTGTAGTGCTTTCTCTTGATGTGGTCTTAACCTAATTGGCATTAATAAACTTTAACTATTAATATAATAACCCCTAACACGTTGTTACGCATTAGAGGTTGTGACAGTTTGTGAATTGGTCTATTTGCAATATACTTTATCAATCTTGCATAACTCATCAGATAATCTCTGATTTCTCTCGCTCCTATCAATTTTAAATGATGTGCGAATGAGAGTTAAAAATACAACTCCTATAAAAATGTATAGTAAATAAGGTTTCATAAATCGTATTGATAATCTTTAAATGTTAAATCGTGAATATCTAAATCTCTCTTTAAATCAGCAATGACATCTAATAATACTTGATTAGTGTAGTTATTTGCAAATTGTAATGACTGGCAACCAAGATCATTTGGTGTTGCTTTGTCATTCATGTCCATTGCTTTCTTCAACTGTGTAATTATATTTGTGAGTCTCTCAACTCTCAAACAAACTACATCAGGTGTGCTATGCTTTACCATTAGGTCTATCCCTATTAAGTGGTGAATTAAAGTATTTGTTGTTAGCAACAAATAACACTACAAGTGCTGTCAATATACCACCGAAACCTATTAACAATATAGGTGAGTGTGGAAAGTCATAAAATGGTACGTTGCTCATAGTATTTAATTATATTAGTGAGAGGAAACAAAACCGACTGGACTGCTTAAGTTCGATTTAAAAGCGTATGCATAACAGGTCAAGAGGTGCTTCACTTCTCAAAGGAAGTACTAACTCAGTTATGGTATCCGCTACCTTGAAAGTCTTATGTCAAGTGGGTTTGTTTCCCCATTTATATAATAACACAACTATTTGTTTTTGTCTAATAGTTGTGACGCTTTGTCAACTGTCATATCATTCTCCTCAATATATGTGTAGATGCAACCTAGACTAACTCTATAACTATCATCTTTTGGTGCTTCACCTCTATGTGTCAAGTATGAATCAAATATAACAATTCTCCCCTCTTTAAATGGCACTCTATCCACTCCTATAACTGTGTCTCCCTCATGTCCATGAGCATGATATATTAATGTTTTATATCCCTCGTCCTTGATGTCACAATCTTTATGGTTAACTCCATCTTGTCCTTTAACCTGACCATTGACCAATACTCTATTAACATTCGTGACTTGTCCTTTTAATAGGTCATTCATAACACACCCATTAAGATATTGGAAAAACCATATTCTTAAATCTTCTGGTATTGTCCAGTCTTCGTGCTGTATGCACATATTACCAAAGAATCTCCCACCTTCCTTATATGATTCTCTACTTGAATTAGACCATGATACTGGGAAATTCTCAAAGTATGTTGACATACTACTGACTATCCACTCAGGAAAATAGTCATCAATAACTTTGTAATCCATACCTCTAAGTTTCATTGTTTAAATAATCCTCTTTTGCTTTGAGTTGTTGCTCTCTTGCTTTATCGAGTATGTCCTTTAATTCTTTAGCATTATTAATTCTCTCTATAATAGAATCCTCTAAATCGTCTCCTAATATCTGACTATTATATTTGTGCAATGCCTCTAGCATTTTATCTGCTTTCTTTCTTGCATTTTCTCCTTCTACTGACATTTGTGATATACCTCTACAAATGTTTCACAATTCATACATTGGAAATTAGATACAATGTCATAATCCTGTGTGTAGTCATCTAAATCGTGGTCACCACCCCACACTAACTCACTACCACAATGCCAACAATTAAATCTTTGTTGCTGTTGTTTTCCATCTAGTGAATCTAGGTCTGCTCCATTTCTCATGATGTAATCTCCTGATAATCCCAGTTTTTATCTATTGGCACATCCACCCAAAACCAGTAATCAGGGTTTTGGATAGCACTTAGAAACCACCTATGACTTCTTTTATGCTCAATGTGACAAATAGAATTACTGTTTAAATATGTAGCATAGGTGTATTTTGCTTTCTCACTCTTAGGTGTGACTCTACATTTTTGTCTTAACATAATCGAGTGAGCAAATTATCCAATAGTGGTCTGACTCTATCCTCACACATTTTATGATATGTTGGGTCAATCTCAAATCCTATGAATTGTCTATTCTCTTCTATACTTATTTGTGCTGTTGTGCCACTACCCATGAATGGGTCAACAACTACGTCTCCCTCATTGCTCCATGTCTGAATATGTCCTCTTGCTAACTCCTCTGGCATTGTTGCAGGGTGTTTGTATGAGTTTTTGTTAGTCTGTCCAAATCCTCCACAATTCTTAATTCTCCATATATTATTTCTTGCTCCAAACTCTTTGATAGCATTGGTCTTATTCTCTCTGATTATTAACTCTCCATCTTTTCCTCTACTTCTTGCTTTACCCCATGATGTTGACCCTGCCCACTTATTAGGTTTATCCATAATAATATTATGTGTGTTGGGTCTCCCTTTAGATAGTATGAAACAATACTCAAACGCTTGACTATATCTAACTGACTTTGCTCCACTTGCAAATGCTATGCCAGTCTTCTCATATATCATAGTGTCATGTAATCTTAAACCACATTCATCTTTAAAATATAATGCCTGTCTAAAACTACTACCTGTTTCACTACCATCAACTGTAGCGTCTCCAACATTCCACATGATGACACCACCGTCTTTTAATACTCTTGTTAATGCTTTAGCAACATCTTTAAATACATTAAAATCCCACTTACTGCTATCGTTGTAAGTCCTCATGTCATCATATGGTGGTGACGTCACACATAAGTCAATAGAATTTGCATCAAGAGAATTTAATCCCTCAATGCAATTCATATTATAGGTCTTATTCAAATCCATAAACTTTAGTATCCTCTGAATTATACCACAATTACTTGTAGTATGCAACCAGTAGGTCAGTTGGTAGAGGTATAAAGTGTAGTTTCTTTACTGCCTTCTTGATTTTACCATACTGAGATAGTATGCAACCCTCTTCATCATTGAGTAACTCAAGTGTTGAGAATGAATCCTTACGTCCTGATGATGACTTCCATACATTAGACTCTGTTAGGTCAGTATCGATAACAACCATACCAAAGTTATCAATCTTATTGTTGTTGAAAGTATATTTGATTGACCATACTAAGTTAGTCTTTGCACCACCGAAGTGAGAAGTCTTGTTACCAGTAGCGAATGATGCCTTGCTCTCTCCACCCATGAGTTTAAACTCAACTGGTGTGTCATGAAACTTATAGTCATAACCTGATACTTCCTCTCTAACACCATTTAAACCTAATTGCTTGATGCCTGCTTCAATGACGTCATTGACAATATACTGGAAAAACTTTGTAAAGTCTGCTGTATTCATAGTATCTTTGTAGTCTTGCATTGACTTACCATAGATTTCAAATGTCTCAAGATACTTGTTTGTCTCGATAATTGTCCATGTTGTTAGTTGCTCGAGGTCTCTAACAATCTTTGCTGTTGTGTCTGTATTTGTCTTTGCTACTGAATTGATAGTCATGTGTCTGTGATGTTTATATTATTATAATACACAATATTTTACGCTGTGTGTAAAACCATGTGACACTTATTCAACTGTCCTACCTCTCATTTATTGGTGGTAACATCTCATTTCCTGGGTGGTCATTGGTTTTTCCACGATAATTTCTTTTATTTTGAAAGTGTGTATCCTCTATCTCTAATTCATCCCAATCTTGTTGACGACATATTACATTTACTTCTCTCTCTCCATTTCTGTATGTCTCGTCAGGTATTTTTCTAACACATATTGTAATGTATTCTTCACATATGAATGATATTAGACCCTCGTCATGTCTAAACCTGACTGGCATACCAACCTCTAGGGATTTTAAGATGTTTCTAATTTCCAACGGAATTGCCTCTGATAAGAAAATAGGTATAGTCATCTAAGATTTAATTTATCTGCTATCTCCGATATTATAACACGTTGTGCTTCAGTTAATTTTCCAATAGATTCATAAGTATCCTTTTGAAATAAAAATAGTGCCTTCTTGATAAGGTCTTTCTCTTCTCTTGAGAGAAGTGCTGATTTTAAAGAATACATAACTGACTTGGCATTTGATTCTATGAAAGCATCATAGTCGTTACTATTTAACATAGCACATTTTCTCCCATATTGTTTTAACTGTGTTGGGGTCAAAACCTACAATACCCTTATCCATAACAGGTGGTTTATTATTCATTTCGTGGTCTGTGAATAATTTTTGTCTGGTCTCGGGTGTCATATACTTGTATGCCAACACATACCTATTATATAGAAACTTGATAGTGCTAGTCCTTCCTGTGTGTGGGATTCTACCATCAAAAACTACAACTCTACCCGCTCTGGGTTGTATCGCTCTCCTACAGTCTAAATCGTCATCAAAGAATATTGTTTCTCCACCCCATTGTGGATTCCATACTGGATTTAGATATACTAATATTGTCCTATTATCTTCAACAAAATAAGGTGCATCTACATGAATTCCTGGGGAATTTCCATACCTTAAAACATTAACATATGATGAGTATAAATGGTCTCGTGGTGGTAGATTTGGTATCTTTGTTTCTAGGTAAGTTAATATATCTAAGTATAATTGATTCTCACTACCTTGTATCCCTGCATTTTGCCAATAATCTGGGTCATCAATAGGTGTGAAATTATAGAGTTGATGTGTCCAATACATACCATCTAACTCTAAGTTAGGATTATCTTTTGTTGGCACATTATCAGTCCTTGTAAATTGATACGGTAACAAAACAATCTCTTGAAATAACTCTTCACTAATTAAATTAGTGTCATATACATTTAATATGTTGTCTGTGTAACTCATTTGATTTTATACCACTTTCTATCTTCTCCCATTATCCCACCTAATATGGATGCCATTGGAATACTAACTGATAATCTCTGTCCTTTTGGTTTTGCTCTATGATATGTCCTTGCAGGGATATACAAAACGTCTCCTGATTTCATAGTCACATTAATATCAACTTCAAACTTACTCTCATCATGATTTGGGATACCTTGATTCTTAGCAACTAAATATGATGCTTTATTCTTATATACTGTCCAGTCTGTCTCTCCTTCTACTTGAATGATAAAGTTATGTGCATAATCTTCATGTATATTAAATGACCCATGTCCACCTATACCACAATAAACGTGCATTGCTGCATTAACTGTAAACTGTCTCTCTATCCCTCCCAACAACTCCTGTTTTTTTCTACTTATAAATTGAAAGTTATTAATAATCATACCACACCCATCTTCAAATAGTTTATAACAATCCTTTTTATGGAAGTGTGGTTTTGACCAATTTCGGGCAAACTCGGGCATATCTAACTTCCCACCATTGTCTATGAATTCTAACTCATAAAACTGTGGGTTGTTGATACACTCCTCAACATCTTTCCAACTACACCAATCATGTACACTATCTTCATCAATAGCTCTGGGGAAATATTGTGGTGAGTCATCAAACTCCCAATCTTTATCTAAAAATATCATGATTAGCGTGGAAGTTTAAGTTGAGAATAATACGAAACTTATTATCTGTAGGATTAGATGATGAATGAAACTGGTGACCATCAAATGCAAATAGAGTATTTGCTTTAGGTGTCTGTCTCATACACTCACTATATTTTTGTGACTTTGCTCTCGCCCATCTTTCTCCTATAGTGCCATCATTTATATCATCATACTCATTGTAAAATACTGTGTCTCCTGATGAATCATGTAGATAATATAATGCACTATAGTGGTCTTCATCGTGGTCTGTGTGTGGCAAATTGGGGCATTTTTTGCCATTATTTAATTGCAATGCTAACCTAGCTCGAAAGAATGTGACACCACCTAACTCATCACTGATATTATCTAACAGTCCTCTGAATGTTGGTAGATAGAATGATTCTACACCATCTTGGTCTAAAAGTAAATGAGTAAATCCTACACTCAACTCTTCATCTTTCCAACCGTCATGAAATTCTTTACCATAACTTATATCATCTGCTATGAAAAACCATGGAAATCCAGTCTCTTTTGATACTAGATTATATAATCTAGCTAGATAACTATTACCTATTATCTTTTCCTTTCGGATACATTTCATGATAAAAATTACTGTGTGCTGTGATATTAAATGATATAGATATTCTCTCTCCGTCTCCTGCACTTGGGTCAACTCTATGTGTTAACCATGATGGGAAAATAATTAATCTATCTTCCTCAGGATATATATCATACTCATCTGCAACTAACTCATTAAATCTATTGAAGTTATCACTACAACCCCATGACTCTCTTAGATGTTGGTCAACTGGATTACGTTGAAATATAAAATTACCATAACAACACTCGGGCAAACTCAAATAATATACACCAGATAATATAGCACCTGGGTGTGTATGAGAAGCATTTGAATCTCCTTTCTTGTTAACATTAATCCATAGATTCAACATTGATAATGTATATTGTTGAAATCCAAAATCATCTGCACAAGCATATGCGTGCTGTATAATATTGTCATGCAATTCCCCTAACGGATTCTCTTTCATGACAGGTGGTGTAAAATCCCATGATTGCCAACCACCTATGTTAGATGATTCTCTACCACGAGTATCTTCTCCCCTTACAACATTAACGAAGTCAAGTATTTTATCTTTACCTACACCACACTGGTCAAATGTCCATACTGGTGTTGGAAATAAATCATTTCGTTTCAACTTCTTCTATTTCGTCAAAAATGAAATCTCTATCTGTGCAATGTGGGTCAACGTGTTCTTTATACAACGCTAACGCTTCTATCGCTCCTGATAATTTGTTTAGTTGGTCTTTCTTAACTTGCAACTCTTCTAAACTAATCTTTGTGATAGTAGAGGTGTAGTGCATATTGTCAAGTGCCTCTTGCAACTTCTTATACTCCTCTAGAGTATCATGATGTTGTTGTAAGAAATTCATTACCAACTGGTCAAATGTAATCAAACCATTGATAGGATTTGCTTTTGCTTTTGCTAGTTTTTCTGCTTCTGTAGCTATTCCTGCTTCATTTGCAAGATTAACTTCAGATGTGGTTTGTTCAGACATTAATTAAACCTCTCGTTGTTTTTATTTAGCTTGAGAATTTCTGCATTACTTTCAATTCTCTCACCAAGTGTGCTGTTACCGAATAAATCCTTACCACGATTATACTCCATAATCGCATTATTGTCTAGGTCATCTTTATTTGCTGTCTCAATAACAACATCAAATGCCTTACTTGTAAGGAAATCTCTATTGACTGGTATCCACTGTGCTAGTGGTGTGCCTGCCTTAATAATATATTCACCAGGTTCTAATTTGTGCCAAAACATTTGCATATTGACCTCGTAAGAATATCTTGGGTCAACTATACCAGTTGCTATTGAGAATCTATCTTCCTCCCAATATGGCACAGGAATCTGAATGAATACAATATCTTTATGTGCTTGAATACGCCATGGTGTTTCCATTTTAATAGTATAGTCTAGCACATCTTTAGTTTGATTCTCACTAACTAAGTTTCTCATACCTCGTGTTTGCTCGGGTACGTGTGCGGTGATATATCTATCACCATAAAACTGCATTGTGCTTTTCCACTCAAAGTTGCCATCACCATCTAAATGAATGACGAAATCGGCAGGACAGGGCAAAATATACCCATTGTCCATGACTTGATGCAAGGCAGGGCAAGTTACAGCATGACTCCAAAAATTAACTGGTGGATATTTTGTGAGAAGTGTTTTCCATATTGCTTCAGCTTTCTTAGCAGGGCATTGTTTAATGACTTGCTCGTCTCTATGTGCCTGACTTTTTAGTTCTTCCCTTCTCCACTTACGTTTTAATTTTCGTGCAGGAAATATTGGGTGTAAATCAGCGACCCCAGGTTGCATTGAGTAGAATCTAATCCACTTTTTTCTATTAAACAGTCCCATAAATTTTGTCCCTCAAGTATTCGTAGTGAGTTGGTTGTTGTTTACTCCACTCTTCTAAGATAGATTTATCTTGTTGATATTGTAGATGTGATTTCTCAACGTCCCAATCTCCACGATGAAACTTACCTTTTATCTTCTCTTCATATGATGATTTAGTAAATGCAAGATAGTCTTGCCCTGCACAAACATATACTGTGCCATCTTGGGTATCATGATTCTGAGAGAATATTCCCTCTACATCATTTAACATTGACCACATATTAGAATGTGCATCAAATTCACTATAAAGATTAGTACCCATATTAACATAAGATACGTTTTCTGTCACGTCTCTCCAATATTGATTATCTTCTCTTGATGATAATGCATAATGCATTGATACAAAATTAGACATTGATTCGATAAGATTATTAACCTGTCCATTAAAACTATCTCTATCAATTCTAGTTACAATTCCCTCTCGTCTCTCTAGATAATCACATAATGTTATTAGATTCTCATGTGTAGTCATGAGTCCAGTTGATTCTAATGGCTCTACAAATCCATATGATAAACCAATACCTACAACATTCTTAACCCAACCCAACTCACGTTTACCATGTCTAATCTTTATTGGTTTCATTTCTGCTTCGTGGGCAATTTTGGGCGAATATCTAACTGCAAGATACTTTCTGAATTCTACCTCTGCCTCACACTGATTAATATACTTGCTGCTGTAACAATAACCTGTGCCTACTCTATGCCACAATGGAATATTCCATACCCACCCTGCATTCATACCAACACAATCAGTATATGTTTCCATCTGTTTTTCTCTGTCAACATATGGAATTTGTGTTGCGAGTGCTGAATCATTAAATAACTTGTGCTTGAATGGTTTGAAAGGCACATTCATATGTTGCTCTAGCAGTAGAGATTTAAAACCTGTGCAATCAATAAACAAGTCAGCACTAATAGTTGTGCCATCAGATATAATAATTGATTTGATACTACCGTCAGATCTCTTTACTACATCACCCACGTCACCTTTAACATGATGTATACCGTTAGGGATAGCATGCTCGTCTCTCAAATATTGTCCAAACAACTCAGCATCTAAATGATATGCTCTATCCCACATAGTATCATATTTAGAACCTGGAATATTATCAGCAATGCGACATTTTTCTGCTAGTATAGTTGACTTATTAGCAAACCTAGCAAACTCTTCTGGTGGATATAATTCTTTACCATACTTTGCTCTTAACTCATAAAAACGTATAGGATTATCACAATACTCTGGTTCAGTATCAAATTTACCAAATGGATATTGAAATCTCTCTCCTTTCCCCTCTCTAAAATTCTTAAACGCAATGGATGTTTTATATGTTGCATTACATTTGGGCATCCATGAGTCATCTTCCAAACCCATGCGAATTAAATATCTATTAAAATGTCCTAATGTAGATTCTCCGACACCAATAGGTTTAGTTTTATCACTCTCTACCAGACATATATCCCAGTCTGGAAATGTTTTTGATAATAGTGCTGCTGACATCCAACCACTACTACCACCACCTACAATACATATTGATTCAACTTGCATACATACCTCTCTTATAATATTCCCAAGGTGTTGGTAAACTATCTATATCATCCCAAGGTGGGATTTCCATACGTTTAAATGACTCAGGTACACTATCCCACATATGAATAGTATTGTCAATGACTGGATTAAATGGATTCCACCCATGTCCTGCCATGACACACCATAGTGCATCACCTTGCTTCCAACTAATCTTATCATGTAAGTTATGTGATTCTTCCATGAATGTTATCTGGGCATTACTAAGCATATTATCATATGGATATTTAATTTGTGACACTGCTCTCCAATAAGGTGAGTCATTACGTTGTGTCAATGCATAATGTAGTCCCACGAATGAAGCAAACCCATCGAATCTAAAGTTACAATGGTTATTAAATGTATCCCTCATAAACTGTGTGACATGTGTCCTGTCTCCCATCACTCTACAAAAGTTTAATAGGAATTCATGCACTGATAATAGACCATTAGATTCTAATGGCTCTATGAAACCTCCTGATAAACCAATAGACACTACATTATTATACCATATCTCCTTCTTACGTCCAGTCCTATACTTAATCTTACGGAACATCTTATCACTATATGCTCCCACATCTGAATCTACATTATCTGCTAAGTAATTTCTAAACTCTACTATTGCTTCTTTGTCAGAGATATACTTGTCACAATAATTATAACCAGTACCTATCCTAGTGTATGTGGGTACATTCCATACCCACCCAGATGATAGAGCAGTGCAATCAGTAACTGCTCTTAACTGATTATCCTTATCTTGATATCCTATCCTAGTAACTACTGCACTATTATTTGGTAGGTAGTCACTATAATCTATCCACTCACTCTTATTATACAACGACTTGAATCCAGTGCAATCAAATACTATATCTGCCTTAGGTTTTCTCTTTAAATTTCTTCTAATATGTTTAACACCTCGAGGTTTAGCATAATTATCTCGTAACCACTCAGCAAATAATACTGCATCAAAATGAAATCCTGTTGATAGTTTATTAAACTCAGGATGATCTACTGGTATCTTACCCCTCTCTATTGCTTCTGCTGCTACCCAATAATCTCTAGCAAACTTATCATTACTATATCCTCTCTGATATGCTAGGTATAACCATTCATCAGGTGAACAAATATAAGACCTTGGCAATCCAAATGGATACTGCCAAGGTGCATCGTTTTCTTTATGGAAATTATGAAATCTTACACTACATTTATATGTCGCATCACATTCTGGCATCCACTCCTCATCTACCAAACCGAGGAAGTTAGTCCAAATACGAAAGAATTGTGTGGTTGATTCACCTACACCAACTGATGGTACATCAGGTGACTCGTACAAAGTAATATCCCATTCGGGATATGCCTTTATAAGAGTACTTGCAGTCATCCAGCCAGCAGTACCGCCACCAACAATGACAATATTCATAATGTAGTTATGTTGTAGGTATTATACTATGGTGGAGACCAGTTGTCAACCCACGCATCCCAAGATTTTCTTCCTACTAATTGGACTTTCTTAGGGTCTTCTGTAAATTCTGGTATAGTACTTGGTTTAGTAGTAGATGCTTTGACATTTGCAACGTGGTCTTTCCACTCAGTAGTGCCATTAAGAGCATCACGATACTGCATGTCCATTTGCTCACCGATAGGACCATATGCCTGCTCTCTGTCAATTTCTGCAGTTTGTCTGGCATCTTCACAATCAGCTCGATGTACACATACACCGTTAATCATTGTATGCTCATAGGTAGTATCGTCAGGTACTTCCATCCATTTAAGACCTGCGTCAGCACCTTCATAAATTTCAAATTTGTCCGCTTCATCAACGATATCTGTTAATTGTCCAGAATCGCCATTCACGATTGCCCATTTTGCCATGAGATTAATTCCTTTCTATGTTTCTATTTATCAACCGTAATATTCATATACTACAACAACACCGTCTCGACCTCTAGCACCTCGGTTTGTTTCCCTAGTGCCATTACCACCAGCTCCCCATGCAGCATGAGATTGATGCCTGTGAGCATAATTACGTTGGTTATTTGAGCTAGGTTGTCCACCACCAAAGTAACTGATACCAGACTGATGATTTCCATAACTATGAAAACTTCCATAACCATTTCCACCACCACCATATACGTTTAGGTTACCGCCAGAGCCATTACCTCCAACACCTCCTGCTCTACCTTGACGACAGTTAGCACCATATCCACCACTAGCAGAGCAATAACTACCAAATGAGGATGTATTTCCGTTACCACCACAACCAGAATAGTTTGTACCACCACCTGGGTTACCGATAGTAACTGATACTGATGATGTGTTAGTTACATCAATAACTCTTTTAGATGTACCGCCTGCTCCCCCTGCTTCAGTAAATCCACTACCACCTCCTCCTGCACCTGTAACAGTTACTGAGATAGTTTTTACACCACTTGGTCTGCTCCATGTACCATTAGATGTCCAAACTTGTATAGACCTAAGTCCTGCCTGTGCAGATAACGCTGACCATGACAATGATGTGCCATTTGTGGTCAAGAAATTACCTGATGATAAAGAAGGCACATTATAGTTAGAGCTACCAGAAACACTACCGTTAATGTTAATATCATCAACTTTTAACGTTCCTAGTGCAGTAACTGACCCGCTAGAAAATGAAAATCCTCCAATTCCCGCTAGGTCTCTTACTTCAGTAACTTTTAAAACAGACATTAATAAATCTCCTTACGTTATATTTATCCGTAATATTCGTGGACAACGACTACACCTTCTCGACCTCTAGCACCTCTGTTACCTTCTCTAGCACCGTTTCCTCCAGCTCCCCATGCAGCATGTGACTGATGTCTGTGTGCGTAATTTCTCTGGTTATTTGAGCTCGGTTGTGTACCACCGAAATAACTAGCTCCTGCAGCAGAATTACCAAAAGACCAGTAACTACCATGTCCATCTCCACCGCCACCATATACGTTTAAATTTCCTCCAGACCCATTGCCTCCAATACCTCCTGCATGCTGCTGCCTACAGTTAGCACCATATCCGCCTGACGCACTGCAGTAACTACCGAAGGAGCTAGTGTTACCACCGCCACCACAACCAGAATAGTTTGTACCACCACCTGGGTTACCAACGGTAACAGATACGGATGACGTGTTTGTGACGTCAATAACTCTCGCTGATGTACCGCCTGCTCCTCCTGATTCAAGGAATCCACTACCACCACCTCCTGCACCTGTTACGGTAACTAAAATTGTTTTGACACCTGAGGGTCTTGACCATGTACCATTGGACGTCCACACTTGCATTGAGCGAATACCTGTGGCAGTTGATACTTCCCTCCATTGTAACTTTGAGCCATCTGAGCTCAAGAATTTACCTGAGTTACCTGTCTGTGGTGGTATTACATATGCTGACTGTCCTTGTATCTGACCATTGACAACCATGTTACCAACAGTTAGTGTACCTATAGTCGATATACCTCCACCAGATAGTGAGAAACCTCTGGCATCTGTTAAATCTCGAATTGAAGCGACTTTGAGCTGTGACATATCAGTATTTATCCGTAGAATTCATGTACTACAACGACGCCTTCACGTCCTCTAGCACCTCTATTATTTTGTCTAGTGCCATTACCACCAGCTCCCCATGCAGCATGTGACTGATGTCTATGGGCATAGTTTCTTTGGTTGTGTGATGCGGGTTGTGACCCACCAAAGTAACCAGCTCCTGCGGAGTGACTACCATAGGAATGGAAACTTCCATGACCATTACCTCCACCACCATATACGTTAAGGTTACCACCAGAGCCATTACCTCCAATACCACCCGCTCTACCTTGTCGGCAGTTAGCACCGTATCCACCTGATGCACTACAGTAACTTCCAAATGATGATGTGTTTCCACTACCACCACATCCTGAGTAGTTTGTACCACCACCTGGGTTACCTACACTGACTGATACGGACGAGACGTTAGTAACATCTACCTGACGTTGTGCAGTACCTCCTGCACCTCCAGACTCACAAAATCCACTACCACCTCCTCCTGCACCTGTAACAGTAACCATGATAGTTTTTACACCACTTGGTCTACTCCATGTGCCATTGGACGTCCACACTTGCATTGACCTGATACCAGTGGAGAGATTGACATCACCCCATGACATTGAAGATCCATTATTGGTAACAAATTTACCTGACTGTCCAGACGGATTAGGCAACACAAAACTGGATGACCCACCAACTGTGCCATCAATAACTAAGTCATTGACAGTCAACGTACCGTTGGCGGTGACACCACCAGAGGATAAGGTGAAACCACCTATTCCTCCTAAGTCTTTTATAGCTCCCAGTTTTAACTGTGCCATTGTTTACTATGCTCCTGTCTTATTTATGTAGTGAGGATAGCAACATTTATAAAATGCCCCATCCTTATTTAGTGAATTGTTATGTATGTCAGTCCATAACCACTCCAACATCTTATCAAGTGGTGGTCTGTCCACTTGTGGATTCATATCCCACTCCTTCTGCACCTCCTCCATCATGTAGTCTAGTTGGGCGGTAGGAATTGCTTTAGCATCATTATCTGGAAAGTTAATAATCTCACCATCAGTGATGAGAAAATTGACGTCGGGTCTTAGTCTCCTGACTGCTTCCGCTTTTAAATCATCAGGACCACGTCTCATAATTAACCTCTAATCTCATATGCAGTCAAACTACAGACTGACCTCATATCGTTGCTACTTCTATCATTAATATAGAGGTTTCTATTACCACCACTCCATGAAGCTGATGCTCCAACAGAATATGTTAATGGGTTAGTGGTGTTTGGCATATCCATATACTGTATGAATACGTTTTTCATGTCATCATTATCATCTGTACCATGATAGGTAGTAGATACACTACCACTACCAACGTTAGTATTACCACTTAAGTTAGAGGTTAATACACTATTATCTCTTAAAAAACCAAATGATGAAACATGTCTAGCATCACTATTAATCATTGCACATAACAGAATCTTAGAATCTGTATGAGAAGGTTGTATTGTTACCTCCATGTTAGGTATGGGTGATAGGTTGGAAGAATTAATAAGGTAACGTGTAGGTGGAGTCTGTGAATATCTCATCTGCATTATCTGACCTTCACCAACGTCATTGTCCTCACCACCAAGTATAAACCATTGTGCACCATTCTCTACTGTGACTGTATTACCATTGGCAATATTAATAGGTCCTGCAGAGAATCCGTTAGTAAATTCTACACCACCATTAGCACTTGGCCCAACTGTTAAAGTTTCACCAATAGTTGTGCCATTTGTCCTTATAATACTATCTTCTCCTACACTAGGTCCTCCACCACCAACATCATCCCAGCCTGGTACACCTTGTGCTGCATCTGCCTTGTATATCTGTGCCATATCTTCCGTAGTGTTATACACTAACGTGCCATATGCGGGCGTACCTAAAGCATCAACTGCTGCTTGGTTTAACGATGGTAGGTTAATCTGCTCCGTAACCTGTAGTGCTTCCATGATAGCCCTAGTGGTTGCGTCAATCTGATTACCTATAATTTTTGTTGACATTAGATTCCCTCGTTAATTAAATAACCATTTCACGAATTTGAATGTTATCTCCTGTTTGTGGAGTTGTGCCTACAGAGAAATCTACAGCGTTAGCATTAACTGTGTAGTCTGTACCTGGTCTCTGGCAGACACCATTCAAGAATACTAATAACGAATATGCAGTATGCCCAGGTGATATTGCAAAGGATGTGGTTGCCCCATTACCTGTATACATTACACCATTGTTACCACTGTTTACACCTGTTGCTAAACTATATTTATCTGCACAACCATATTTACCACTAACATCAATGTCACCAGTAACAGCAATGTTACCAGTAATTCTAAATCTATTGTTAGCGTCAGGTGCTTCTCCGATACCATAGTTTGTAACTCCTGCATATCTATTTGATGTGATAGGTGCAGTATCACTTAGACCAAACTTATACCATGTGCCACTTTCATATATCCATCCTAAGAATGTACCTGGTGTCCAGTCTATATTATATGCTAGATCTCCATCATTAAATGCTAATCCTGTATTCACATTGGGTTGACCTGAGCCATTGTCCTCAGCTAAGAATGAATTTCTTAGCACTGTGCCATCGTCGTTGGAATATGTTAGATTAAGTGTCTGAATTGTATCCTGTGATGTTAGTTTCTTCTGGAAAGTAACAGGACCTGAGAATACAGACTCTAACTGGTTTGATGCACCACCAATAACAGTCAGTTTGTCAGTCAACACCAACTCAGAGAATGTCTCAATCGTTGTGCCTTCCTCACCCAACACGTTAAGTTGTGCAATATCTTCGTTAGTAATCTGACCTGTAACAGGGTTGATGACTTGGTTACCAACAAATAACTCACCGTCACTGTTAACACCAGAATAATATGCAACTCCTGCTGCTTCTTTTAGTGACTGTGACAGTCTGACCTGAGCGGGTGTCAACACTTCCACCTGAGTAGATGGGAATGCAGTTGAGTAGTTTCCAGGTCCGAAACCTAGATACTCAAACGTGTGACCTGATGCTCTGAGGATTGAGTATCGTCTCAACTCACAGAGTATTGACTGGACTGAGTTATCAGCATTCAGTTTAAGTGGTATCTTTCTCTCTTCTGCATCTCCTAGTCTAGCAGTAACACTGATGCCATTCAATACGTTAGATGTTGTGTTATATCCTAAGTTATTTTCTGTCTCTAGTAAGAAGAATTGTGATGATTCTTTAGTGATTGACCTCTGTGTATCTTCATTAGGTGTAGGTGATGCACCATCCGTTGTTGTCACTAATCCTAGTGTCTCATTGTCTGCTATTGATACTGCAGCTGCAGGGTCAGCGACTGGGTTGTCTCTGTCAAATGCAGGATATAAATCTACAGTCTGTTGTGAGAAGAAGAAATCATTAAAGTTAGATGTAGATGGTGACACACTAGCATTCAAGAATGTTAGATAGTATATTCCATCAGTGACACCTCTTTCAAATACTTGATATGTTTCAGTAGCATAAACATAATATGTTTTACTGTATGCGGGTGAGTTAGTCTCACTACTTCTAGGTTGCACAACGAAACCAGTAATAGGTGGTCTAGGCACTGGGAATGCATCCTTATCTAATACATAACGGTATCTGTATATTCTGTCAACAAGGTTTCTTGCATCGGGCACTCTTCGGATGAATGTAGTAGGTGTAAATCCTAAGTTTTGATAGACGCTGTTAGCAAGTAATGTAGTGTAAATTGTGTTAGCACTACCATCAACCTGTATATACCATTGACCGTTTGTGCTATCCCACTTAATAGGTGAATTGTCATCACCAGCTCTTGTGCCTGTTACGTCAGGACCTGAAGGATTAATCTCTGCATAGTGAGTTGTTGGCTCAGATGCACCAGATGCCACCAACAATACATAAACTCTATCTGGGGTGTTGACATCATCCCTTCTAGCACCAACTGTATAACCCTGTATCTTACTTGGTGGTCTACCTGTCTCTACTGTATAACCATATAAGAATAGTTTAGTTGGGTCTGCAACGCTTCTAGTTTTGGTAATGTCAATAGTAACCCAGTTGATTGAAATTTCTTCAACATCTGACAACGACTTGGGTGGTATGACGTGTGTAATCTGTCCTGCTTTATCTTTTGTGAATGATGCTGATTTGAATCCTTTGCTTCGCAGCGACGTATTTCCGAAGTTTGAGTTACTGTTAGTAATAGAGAGGTCACCACCAGACTGAGAGAAGAAATGGTCACCAAATCCAACAGCAAACACAGAAACAACTTGAATGAAAGCATCATTGGATGCCTTGATATGACAGTGACGCCATCCCTTACGATATTTGCAAAGACCATTAATGTGTGCACCAGACCCTGCTGCTTGTGCTTCATATGCTCCTGTTGATTGGTTATATAACACGAATGCTCTATCGTCTTTCTGCAATGAAATACCAGTAAATTGAGCAACAACCATTGATTTGAAACCAGTTGCTTCTGCTCCATCTGCGTGCATTCCTGCAACTCCCCACACACTTCTCAGTGAGCAGTTGAAGACATATGGTGACGCTGAGTCAACAGTATCAATTTCAACTTTAACAAGTACGTTACTACCTAATGCGTTACCTGATGGCTCAGCACTCATTTGATAAGTAAACTGGTTACCCTGTGCGGACGTTACCAAGAAACTACCATTATAGAGGAGAGCGTCTTGGTCAGTAGGGCCAGTAACCCCAGATATATTAACAGCGACCCCCACGGAGAATCCATGATTCTTAGGATTGCCGAGCTCATCCACTGTAAAGGCTGTGGCGGTTTGTCCATTTCTGATAATTTGTGATACAGCAAATTCATCACTAATAGGACCTACAATTCTATTTTCTTCAACTCTTGGTTGTAATTGGTCTTGTGCGATAATACCAGAGGTGTCTGGGATAACAGCATAACCTTTTGAAATCTTCTGATAATATAATTCTAGGTCTGTGGTATTCGCATACTCAAAACACGTAATTTTATGGTGCGAATAATTTGGGGCAATCTGTGAAAGGTCATCACGATAATATACACCGTTGTTGTCACCATCAAAGAATGACATCTGCCAGAAATAGCAACCACCAGTCAGTCTGAATATAGCAGAGATACCTGGCTCGTTAGCAGCAGTAATACCTAAACTACCCTGCACTGTAGGGTATGGCACATACTTCGGCACAATTTTAGTACGACGTAAGTCACTACCAACAACAGAGCAACCTCTGGGGACTATCACACCACCACGAGTGGAGTTAAATTTATATAATTCGTTACTTGCAGACGTTAAATCAAAGTTAGTATTCTCATTAAATGGTTGTATCTGGTTATAATCTGCCAACCCAGGTCTGTTGTCTATAACATACTCTGAGGGATATAGGTAGATACTAAATGCGTCAAATTCGTCATTACTTAGTCCGACTCTATATGAAAATCTTGATACTTCTAAAAATGCACGTTGCAGAGACTTAAATGGACGTAACGCTGAGTTACCTCTATTATCAAAAGAATCCGAAGCATCGAAATCATCGGGGTTAACGTATATAATACGTCCAGTCCTCGATGTGATGATATTTTTAAGTCGGGTTAGTGCCATTTAAGGAATTCCTACAGAAATATTTAGTCAGGGAGATTAAGGAGTATCACCGCCAGTAGATGTCTTAGTCATATTAACGACATCAAAGTCACCCGAAGCAGATTCAAATCCTGTAACTACGTAACTTAAATCGCCTGCTGATGAATAAACTGTTAAGTTTTGCCCAGGTCCTACAATGAGTGAGCTATTCTTATCAGTTACGTTTGCACCGATTGCCTTGTCATAGAAGACATAATCTTCTGTATTATAAATGCCTGCCTCATCAGTATGAATACCTGTACTAATACTAGCGACATTAAATGTCAACGCTGCCCCGCCACCAGACCCGAGTAATGAGTCATTAACTGTAATAGTATTTCCAACTGCGTGACCTTTACCTCCATCGATAACAGTTACAGTCGCTGCACCTGAGCCATCTATTACTATAGAATATGTGTCTCCTGTGCCACTACCAGTAGTGCCAGATGTTGTTGTGATGCTATATGTGCCTGCTTGTCTCGCTCCATCAGCAGCACCAATAGTTCCTACTGATAATATTTTACCAGTAACAACTTCTGCAAACGTGCGAGAACCGTTGTTTAGAGTTGGTGTGTCATAGAATACAGTGCCTGCAGTAAATGGTGTTGACCCAACACCTAAAGTAATCTTTAAATGAGCATTTGTTGTGTCATATGACTGCACATAACCAAATGGTCCTGCGGTAACTCCACTTGATTCTATTGTGTAAGTAACAGCATTAATAGTAAATGTGTCAGCATCTGTTAGTGCTTCTCCCTTTACATCATAGATATAAATTTCATCAAACTGAGGAGTTTCATTGACTGCTAAACCAAAACCTACACCAGTGGTTGACCCTGCAGGACTACCGTCTGCATATGCGTTAAGGTTAATCTCTGTAGATACCCCGACTTCAAGAGACGTAAATGCTCCTGCTGTCCCTGCTGTACCTACCTTACTAACTCCTGCTGTATATTCAGTACCTGGTGATGGGTCTCCGTTAGTACCTTCTGGGTCATCTGCAGAAAATTTCAGTGGATAGTTATTGTTAGAAGAATCTGATAAGTCAAATTTATATAACCTACCAATTCTCAATTCAATTCCAGTAACAGGAAGTATATGTCCGCTACCTTGTGTTTCAGAGAGAAGATACTTAGTATTAATAACTGCAGAATCAGTTGTATTGAATGCTAATGTTGCTGATGCGTTTGATGTACCACCAGAAACAGTTTCAGCTTCAGTAAAATAGTTTGCAAGATAGATACCATTATCTGTTAACAATGTGACTGTTGCACCATTATTATGGTCAACGTCTCCTGTACCATACTGTGCTCTCTCAACTGTTATATCGTTTCCTGCTACGTCTGTGACATTTAATATCTCATTATCAATCAGTATGAAAGTACCAGAAACAAATCCAGTAGAATCTGCAACTGTTAATGTTTGGTCACCAGTTGCATAAGTTGCACCCTCATCAATGGTTGTAACTGTAGCAGATGCACTCCAAGCATTACATACTTGTCCTGATTTAATTACAGTAGAACTTGAGCCAAGTGCCTGACGAGTAACAGTTAAAACATTTGTTGCTGTATTAATTCCACTAGCATTGATACTAACGATTTCCGTGCCCGCAACAGTTGAGTACGAAGATAAGGTAAGATACATACCGTCAGCAAGACCAGTGTTACGAGAAATATTAAAGGTAGTCGCTGCTGTAGTAACATCTGCCATTTCCAATGTTAATTCTGTATCTCCTCCTCCACGAAAAACTGCAGTCAACTGTGATGTTGCTCCTGTAAGTGTTTCTCCACCGCTAAATGTACCTGCTTGACTTTCAGCAGCAAGTGCCATCTGTGAAACTTCTTTTACGATACTATAGTAAATAACATCTGTTTGTGGTTTAAATACGTCTAATATCGATGCTGTTGCTGCATTTGTAGTTGTAAAAGTTGTACCTGGAATTGCAGCATCATCACTAAAACCAGGGGCAACTTTGATTTTATATGCTGTAATTGGATTACCTTTGGTAAACTGTAATGGTGATGCTGCTGCACCTGTTGATGCTTGTGTGCCACTCATGTGTAACACTTGCTCATAATCTCTTAATGCTGTCCGATATGTCGCTGCACTACCTGACTGGTTACACACATTAAGGACTGTGCTGCCAGTTACAGTTGTAGGGCATTTATATATCGTAGTATTTGTAGTTGCCCCTGGTTTTGCAGCGGCTAGTCTTCCTGCTGTCATTTACTTACCATCCGCTTTGGAAAAATGATTGTAGTCTAAGTTGTCCACCCAAAACTGGAGCTGATAATGCTCCACCGAAACTAATTGCCACTTCACTAATGTTGTTAGTAGAAAGTAACGTTGCATCAGCATCTGGGAATTGAATAGTGCGAGCACCAGTCAAGTTTGATGCATCAATGGTTATCTCACCATTAACGTCGTCTGGGTTATTTATCTTAGTCAACTCTAAGGTTTTATTCTTAAGAATCTGAGTCTTTAACTCGGTAACTAAGATGTTTGTAGCACCTCCACTATTTAATGGAGCTGTTATTGCATTATTAGGGAAACCGAAAGCATATGTTTGGTTATCTTCAATATTGGATAGGTCAAATTGTATTTTCCTACCTTCACCATCATTTACATCAGTATCACAAAAAACTGCTCCCTTAAACAGTTTATTCTCTATTGTTTGTGATGATGCTTCACCAACCACTTTAATATTAAGGTCAGGGAATTGTACTGTCCTATTTAAAGTTAATAAAGTAGAATCAAAAATAACATAACGAGTAGGGTTATTTTGCTCATCACTTGAGGGTGTATTCGAGAATGTGGGATTAACCATATTCTTATTGAATACATTTTGCTCTGTAACGTCATCCAATAGAGTTGACTGTGTTACAGCAGCACCAAAATCAGGTAGTCTATAGGTATGCAACCCAGGTGACTCCCATGCATCACACTCTAACTTAGCAATTTTATCTGTTGATGTAGAACCTGTGATTTGTAACTCACCGTCCTTAACAATAATTGTCTTGTTAGTAATAGTCTGGAATGTATCGTTTGCAAGCAACGTTGTGCTTGTGTTTGTACCCACGTTTGGTAGGTCAAAACGACGTGTCCCTGACTGTGTAGAAATAGTATCTACATTAAATTGTGCTCTCTTAGCAGGATTTTGGTCACCTCCTAAGAAAAACTGTGCGTCAGTCTGTATAATAGGACCGTTCACAGTGAAGAATCCACTACCCTGAGGAGTGAATTCAATGCTTGATGTTGCAGAGGCAGTATCTACAGCTCTGACAACTAGGGTTGAAGACCCATCTGTATTTTCTCTGCGTGTGTTATAAAACGCTGCTGTGCCAAATGTGAAACCAATCTCGTTGACAGCACTTTGGTATATTCCCGAATCCCTGTCCAAATCGAAGGATAACCCAGGAGCAGTCTGTGACCCTGCTGACAATCCTCTAAAAAGTTGATTAACTTTTGCCTTACGGTTTGGGATTAGCGGGTCTGATATAACAATAGGCAGAATAGCTTCACCAGTTACGAGTGCGTCTGCGATTGTATCTAACTGGGATATTCTTTTAGTTGCCACTGAAATTCAACACTACTTTGCTACTTTTTTATTTATAAGCGTTCTATTCCTTTGAAAAGGATAAACTACACCTAGGTCCTATAACTGATGGATTATGATACACTTCCTTAGGAATATGTATGCCATCACCAGGTTCTAGAGTTATTTCTGTGCCATCATCAAACTCATATTTAACTGTGCCCAACACATTAACAATGAATACGTCCATTGTATCATTATGTCTGCCAAGTGTTTTACTCTTAGCAAATGAAACATAAGTATGGACTCTATGATAATCGAAGTTATCTACAACTTTGTCTATGATTGGTTTAAATATGGGTGAATACCCTTGCCCTTCACAAACTATGGTAGGTATGAATCCCTCTTGAGGGTCTTCACAATAACCCCATTCACCACCTAATACGTCACAATTAACCTTATCAATGACATCATTCCATGTCACACCCGAGAAAAAACACTCGTCTATCCACTGTTTAAAGTGTTTTACCGATGGTTGCTGCATAGTCCGCGTCAAATAATGCTAAACCTTTTTCAGTCAATACATGATTATACATCTTATCAAAGATTTTAGGTGGCATTGTAACAATGTCAGCACCATATGTGAAACATTCAGCAACACTATGCACATCACGAAGTGATGCTGCTAATACTTTTGTTGAATCTACATCTTGTGTGCAGAATGTAGCAGCAATTTCTTTTATCAATTCCAAACCATTGAATGAGTTATCATCAACTCTACCTACAAATGGGCTAATATATGTCGCTCCTGATTTATGTGCCAATATAGATTGTGCTAATGAGAATATGAGAGTGACGTTTACCCTTGCTCCTTCATCTGATAGAGCTCGACATGCGGCTAGACCTTCTACTGTGCAGGGCACTTTAATTGTTGATTGACGATTACCAAACTTCTTGATAAGTCTTCTACCTTCACCAATCATAGTATTTTCATCACCTACAACTTCCATACTAATATCAGGTACACCAATGTCAATCAACTCTTGATATACATCTTCTGGGTCTCTACCTGATTTGTATATAAGAGTGGGGTTTGTTGTGACTCCATCAATCATACCAGTAGAGAAATATTGTTTAATTTCATCTGTTATGGCTGAGTCAAGAAATAATTTCATAATAGTTTAGGTGCAATTTGTTTTATCCAAAAATTGCAGGATAATGTTTTTCTTATATTGTCATGTTTGTGGGATGAAACCCCATGTAACATGTGGCCAGGAAAAAATATAATATCTCCTGCCTCAATTTTAGGAATATGTGTTTGCTCTATTTGCAAAACACGTTTCCAAACTGATGATAAATCTACATGTCTATCTAGGAAATAGAGTTGTGAATATCCCTCCAAATATTCTGGAAAGAAGACACCAACAACATCACAATCATTATGGTCATGAGGTTCTTGATAGTCTCCCCTTTCATAGTGACTTACCCAAGGTCTATTCATAGACATGAGCATTCTTTGGTCAACCTCTTCACAGAATTTATTGATGCTAGGTTGCATCATAGGAAGTATGTCATCTAGTATCTGTGTCATTTTAACAGAGCAAAGGTTTTCCCAAGGTACAGGGTCTCCACTCTCTTGTGCTAATACAAATGTACTTAACTCCTCTTTATTTGGTGCTTGAAATTTCCAATAAAAAGATTGACTAAAAATATTATTCTGGGATTGTATCATAATTTTCAGTCATATACTCCATATCAAATATTAGAGGATGACACTCCTCCATTATAAGGTATTCACTCCAATGATACAAGTCAATGTCAGTATACTCTAGCGAGAATACATCCGCTTCAACCACCACCTCAGGCATTTCTTGCACTGCCTTTGGTAACTCTTCAAAAGTAAACGGAATACCATTAACAAACCACATCATTACTATTACCTTCACTGTCTCCTCAGGTTTTTGAGTGTACAATGTAAGCCAGCAGTAATTATTTGTAATTTGTGCTTTGACCATTATTTTATTGTGATGTTTGCTGTAAATGTGATTCTCTCATTTGATGGGTTAGAGTCAAATCCATGTGTTACGTTGCTAGGGTAGATAATTACATCTCCCTCACTCATACTAAAAGTTGCTTCTGTTAAATTAAAAGCAGTGGGGTCTTGACTATCAAGTTGTAGTATAGGGTAATGGTTTGATGCAACATTTTTTCTCCATTTGATAAATGCATGCTTCTCACTATCATAGTTAATTAGGTAAGTAAGAGAGTAGACACAATTAGAATGCTCATGAGGTGCGTAGATTGCTCCTTCACTTGCCAATTCTAAGTAAGACTCCATAACAGTTAATTCATTCTTATAGTTGAATGATGCTTGATTATGTTTCTTAACTGCCTCCATAATAACATCACTGAGTGGTTGATAATCACTCATCAATTTGTTAGTGTCTCCTACCTGTGCAATACCATGACAAATAGACTCACGTCCATGTTTCTGTAGTATGTCCTCTTTACTCATCCACTGTAGAATTCCCTTCTTCAATTCTTCGTGGTTTTGTACTGTATATTTTGTAATAGGAATAGGAAAAAATCCATAGGTTTCACTCTGGATTGCATCTTCCAGTTTATCACTAAGTTTGTCCATTAAAAATCCTGTGTCATTTGTCCTAGAGATTCAGAGACAAATGCCTGTGTCCCTGCAGGGTCAGGCACAAATTCCTCTGGTTGAGGAATATCTATCTCAGGTGGAGACTGTGCTACTGACGTAATAATAGCAACTTTATCTCCTGTCTTTATCTTTACAGTATGTCCTTTTTCTACAAGTGACATGATGAAGTCAAAGTTTGCTTTAAACTCTGCTACTTCTACGCTGATTATATTCATAGGTATGTAATTAAATCTTTAGGAAGGTCTTGAAATGTGGATAGAGTTTCCATGAAACCCTCCATTCCTTCAGTGTCAAACTTCCAAGTGACTTTTTCTTCGTAGCCCTCAGTATCAAGAATCTTCACGCTACGTTTAGGTATATTTACCCAGATGTGCTCCAAATACGTTACTGTATCGTTGAGCTCATCAAAAGATTCCATAAGAGAAGTTGTAACTCCCCATATTATACCCTAGTTTAGGAGTAATGGCAAGCCATAAACCTGATGAGGTCCGAAACCGCAACCAGTCGCCATGTATCCTGCACCCACTGAGTATGATGCCATCCCTGTTACCACCTGATTCATGATGTTTCCTGCGGTTACAAACTCAGTGATAACACCAGTAGGGGCAGCGATGAATGTGTTATGGACACCTGACACTGCTCCACCTATGATGTCATTCATTGACCCAGGTATGGTTGTGCTGAATGCTATACGAGTATGTGTTGGTGGAGATACAGATGGGAATGGAAGGTCAGTAACAATATCCACGATAGACCCCTTGACCAAACTAAACTGTCCAGTCAATGCAGCGAATGGATTGAATAAAGCAACAAACTCAAATCTTCCTGCGTTTAAGAATGATGTAATCCAGTTTGCTTCGTTAGTTATCTCACCGTCTGCAACGTTTTCAATAGTATTTGCTTCTAACTTAATTGTTTGTGAATTAAGGTTGATACCCTCAACAGCAGTAATCTTAACTTTAGACCCTTGTATCTTTATCTCACCTGTATATGCAATCTCGTGGTCTCCTTCTAAACGTAGAGAAGACTTCTGCTCATTATCATCTTGTAAGTCAGCACTAAGTTGAGGACCATGTGGTGTCCTACCCCACTCATCAGCATCAGGATGAAATGGTATCTCATCTACTGGATAAAAACCACCTATGTTATTTCTTTTTAATACCTGATATCTCTTGTCTGCAGGTTTTTTATATACATTATATGTTGAGTCACTACCACTTACATCTGATAAACTTTCAGTGTTTTTACTCAAAGTCGCACTTCCACTAGATGCTGCACCAACAACGTTAGTGTCAGCACTCTTAACTGCTCCACCTATAGTTGAGCTGTCTGGTGTATCAGATGACCCTGAGGACTCTGATTGAGGACCGTTAGATTGATGCTGATTCTTTGCACCAGTTATTTCTTCATGGTAATTACCCATGACCTTAAGATACATATCTCCTTCAACTGTCAACACATAGTTACCTTTTATAGTTTCTGCTTTATCTCTAGCAATGATTTTAGTCTGGTTATTCGGGACGTTAACGTGCTCATTACCAAATGCGTCTTGAAACGAGGAAACACCACCAGGTCCTGATATAATTTGTTTTACCTTTCCTGGGTTTGCATCTTGAATTATCTTTGCACCACTTAAAAATGTCTGTGCTTGTATAAGTTGTGGTGATAAACCTTTGAATAGATTATCAATATAACTTAACTTTATTGGTATTGGAGACGTAGCACCACTAATAACATCATCAAGGTCTGAGCATTGATAGGGTGTGCCCTTTACTGCATCATCTACATTATCACATCCAGTAGTACCTATGAGTGGATACCATCTCTTTTGTTTAGGTCGTTTTATCTTTCTACCACAATCCTTTTTAAACAGTGACCCAAGAAGCATTTTGATAATAGATATCAAACTACCCCAATCTAATGAAGTAAAGTCAACTTCAAAAATCTTACTAACAGTTGCACCAAGAGTACGTGCTGCACCAGCTATTGCCTTTGCAGTAGCAATAGCAGATATAACATCACCCGCAACACCTTTGATTCTCTCCATTGCTGAGGTGATACCATTTAATATACGACATGTAACTGCCTTAACTGCGTCACCGATTGCTTTATTGATTACACTAATAATTTTATTTACAGCAAGGCTCGCCATTTGGTTGGCGAAATTCACCACATCATTCAATGCCGATTGCACCAGTCCTAACCACATAGGTGTCTTAGCACAGAATATACCAAATATCTCTCCAACCAAACTAAGGATAGCATTGATAACACCTAAGGGGACAAACTTAGATACAATCTTAACTAAAGCATTAATAACCTCTGCGATTATCTTTGCTAGTAATTCTTTTAATGGTGCAAGAATTCCTGCAATTCCACCAGATAGGAAGTTAGTAATTCTTCCTAAATGCTCCTTTATCTTATCTCCTGCAATTCTATTACCAGTGGCAAGAGATATTAATCCACCTTCGACTCGTGCTACAGAGGCTGACATCTGTCCTAACTCTGTCATCATACGCTCTAAGTCAATTTCAAATCCTTCCCCACCAGGTCCGCCAACTCCATCAGGAATAGACTGTGCCTCAACAGGAGGTTTAATTGGGTTAGTGACTGGATTTCCTGGGAGTGTCTCCTCAGCAGTTGATATTAATCCTCGTGATTCTTCTACACCACCACTCTCACCAGATGGTGTGCCTGTTTGATTCTTAGTGAATGGGTTACCCTCATTCCTGTCCTGACCAGTCATGTCTTTGACTAATGGAGGACTTGCTACACCTTCTTTGCCATCAGCAATGGTAGTTTTCTTATCGCTTTCTTTCTGTTGAAATCCTCTAAACGCTCCTAGTACACAGGGTAATTGTGCTTCATCACCATCTAAGAAAAATCCTAGCACCCATGCACCTGGCTGCAATTCACAAGTTGTACCTACGTTTTTAGTTTGTGCTTTATCAGTTGGCAGTAATACACTTGCCCAAGGTAATGCTGCTGTAGGTAAATCTTTTGTATATGTTTCCTTATTATTACTACCAGTATACCAACCAAGCACTCTGACTCGTACACGACCAAGTTGAGAAGGGTCTTTATTAGACTCAACTTCTCCAACCCACCATGTGTAACCGTCTCTTCCTAGAAAGTCAGACCTTGTTCTCATCTTATTAATGTTTTAGTTATTTATAGCTACAAATTGAAACTCACCTTCTTCTTTTGGTTTGCCCCATGCTTGCTCATTTGTTTCCACATTATATCCAAAATCCTGTGACCTATAGTCAAACCCATTAAATCTAACTGTCGATATCATCTTATGTCCTCTAACAATACAATCATCTAGAGTTGTGCCAGACCACCACCCAGTTTGTTTATCCCATTTCCAATAGAAAGGACATGAGTCTGTATTGTGTATTAGATTAAAGATGTCTGTTTTCACAAAATCTTCTGCCATACCAGTTACTCTATAACGTAACCAGTTATAAGCATTTTCTTCACCCTTATACTTATACCATGATTTAGATTCAAAAATACCACTACCAGTTTTCCAGATTTTAATGTCAACCTGTGGCCACTTGGCAGGGTTTGACATTGCCTGACGTTGATTTCGGTAATGACCTTGAATTAAGTTTTCCCAGTTATTCATCATTGGTATCTCTCCAAGTCACATTCAACTAAAATCTCACCCGCATGCTCTTTTTCATGCGGCTCACCAATCTTATCTAAGATTTGCTTTGGAATCTTTTTCAGAGCAATATCATATGGTATAGGTGCATTCTTTAGACACACTCTTACACATTCTAATTCTTCTCTGGTCAAAGGAACCATGGTAACAATACCATCGTTATGATCCCAATCAATTTTCGTCATTCTCACGTTTTAGTTTAGCATAAAGTAGTGCCTGTGTCCAGCTCTTAGGACCTTTCTCAAGCAATTCATCCTTCCATTTTGATGGAGGATTTTTTAATTTGTTTGTCCTTTTACGATGTGCCATTAGTCGTCATACACTAAACATTCAGGTTCTTCTGGATGTTGGTCACACCAGATTTCAAGTGCATTAGGGTCATGATGGTCTCCTGCTGCAATTTCCTCTTTGTGATGCTCTGCGTATTCTTCTAATTCGTGCAATTCTACCTTAGCATGTCTGCGTGCTGCAGGATTTGCTAGTGGGTCGTCCACGATGTCTTTGTCTTTTTGGATGTGTTGTTCTATTGATTCCATATTAGTTACCTTTAGTAAGTGTCTTTCATAACTGAATCCCGAGTCAAGGTTAATTGGGTAGTTACACCCTCTGTCTTGAGTGTATGAGTTACACCAGAGATTAAATACTTCCCACTATAACGTAGGTCTTCTTTAACTGCTCTGCTTTTCTCTTGTGATGCGGGTATTCTTATTTTGATAAGTGACCCTGCTGTTAATGCAGAATTTCCAGGTACAGTGATAGTTAGTTGCACTGCCTGTAGTAGATTATAGCGTGCTGCAGCATATTCTGCAACTGCCATTGTGTCGGTATCAGAATCTGTGCCATTTTGGGGGTCACCCTGTGTGTTTTGATTCTTCAACCCAGGCAATGCCCTATACTTAATCCTAGTAGCACCTTTAAATGCTTCTAGGTCTGCGGGCAATTCATAAGGTTTTCTTTTATGTATAGTGTCTGCCTTTGAAAACACTTGCACATAAGATAATTCCTTAGGACTATGAATAGTCCCTGCGGGGGCAGTACCATCAGATGAGCCAGAGTCACTAGCATTTGAGTTTGTAGGAGTTGGCAACGAAATACTAAGACTCGTTGTTTTGAATGTCCCCATTCTCATGTTTCTGAGGTGATTGGCTCTGTCAGGGTAAGATATGCTTTCAATGACATATGCACCGTTAGCGGGTGGGTCATTACCCTGCTGTATATAAGTGTATTCAAATATATCTTCATCTGACGGTATACCGTTACCCAAACACAATGCGTCTAGTGATTTAAAATTAAATCCATATCTATTCTCAAAGAATAGGAAACCAGACTGTTTATTGGATGCCTTTCCACCACCGCTACCCTCAACACGTGTGACTTTGTCTGACATATATGCTATTGCTTCTACTGGTCTCCAATTTGTAGATATGAATGATATTTTAGAATGCTTTTCAAAGTTATCATCTTTAGTCTTTTTCTTTGGTGCTTTTAAATATTCACTGCAGATATGTTTAGGGATGTTTTCTACATTTTTACCAATAGGTCCGAATGGTTTGAATACTTTATTCATCTCGTTTGTATATGCTTCGGGAGATACACAATGTAAGATATACATTTGTCCTCTTTCTTGCTTGACCAAACTACCTATTTTAAATACACGCAACTTCAAATTTATAGGTTTTTCTCCACTACTATTTGTAACTACATTTACAGCGACTTTCTCACCACCTATCAATAACTTGTTAAAGTCTATTGAATCTAAGATAGTGAAGTCACAACGTAAGAAAGGTGAGTCAATAGATTCATAGTAATACATTTCAGTCATTATATCTCTGAAATCATACTTATCACCTGTGGAGGTTTCAATCTCCATTTTCTTAATTTGAAATAACCGTGATTTTCTATCTGCCATTACATTAAGTCCGCTACGTCGCCATTAAATTCAGATACTAATCCAAATCTACTTATAAGATAAGGGTCAGCTTCCCTATCTTTCTTCCTCACTATAGGAACAACTTGTCCTCCACCACCACCTCCACCTGAGACAATAGGCTCTGCAGTCACAGGTGGTGCAGTAACTATGTTACTTGCATCTTTCCTTTTCTGATTCTTCATTTCGGTGAATTTAAGTTTCGCATTATTAATAAATTCACCTACATTATCTTTCACCCCTGATATCTTATCAAAGACAGAAGCATACATTGCTCCTTGCATGTCTTTTTTCTCAGATTCAAACTTCGCACCTTGAAGTGCTTTCTCACTTTCCATTTTGATTCTTTCTTTAGTTGCTTTATGTGCATCACTATTAAGCAAAATCCTATGAAGTTTGAAAGCACTGACACCAATTTTCCTACTATTATAAAGGACATCTCTTATACTTGTGCCCTTTGGTAACTGGTCTAATATCTGTTTCTTATGCTGATGTATAAGTTTGACATCTATAGCATATTGGGTTTTTACTGTCTTACTCGACATTTTACCATTATCGTTTGATATTGACTCGGAAGTATATCCACCAACTAACTGGTCTGGTTTTTTCTTCCCGAATAATCCACCAAGCATCATCTGTGGTGGCATTGCATATCCCCCCGCCATTGCTTGCTTCATTCTCTTACCAGTTAACCCTTTATCTTTACGGGTTGCAGGAGTATCAAACGGGATAACAAATGAGTTACCATTTAATGCCTTTCCTACCCACTCAAGACCATGACCAATAAAATCAGTAGCCATACCAGTTAATGATACTGGATAACCACTCATAGGACCATTAATCCAACCACCATTACTAAACCAACCTTTTTTCTTCTTATTTTTTTTCTTTTTCTCTACTCGTGTTCCATCTGCATTGTACTGATTAGGAAACTTCTTATGCATTTCCTTACCACGTGCTAATCTTTCTTCCTCTCTCTTTCTTGCCTCCTCTTCTGCTTCTTTTTTATCTCTAATTTTTGCGTCAACTAGACCGTCAAATCTTCCTTCTAAAGTTGGTGCATTACTAGAGCCCGAAGAATTCCGTGTTGATGTACTACCATCTGGAAATTGAAAGAAAAAATCATTGTCTCCTATCTCTGTGATTATAACACCCTCTTTCATATAATCAGCATAATATTTGGGTTTTTGACCTTTATCAACTTTAGGTGTAGATGTTTTTCCTTTATTATTATTATTTTTCTTATCTGTAACTTTCCCTGCCTTATCATTACCGCCACCTGGGGTAAAGAATTTCAACACTGCTGTCAATGCTTTCATACCTAAGAATAAAGGTGCAAAAAGTGTCTGAACACCAATCGATAATATCTTAGTAATCAGTGGCATATGTGGCCCAATGAAATCTAATATACCATTCATCATTTCACCTAATGCCTGAAATAAACCACCTACAGCATCCCCTATTGGTTTCACAACAGCAGTGAATGTGTCACCAACCTGTTTGAAGAATTTACCTATAGGCTCAGTCATTGGTTTCAACATCTTACCAATGCTTGCTCCTGCTTTTGACCCTAAGAATCCTCCTGCTGCTCCCAATGCCATTCCTGCCCCAGGAATACCAGTAGCATTACCGATAGCTGCACCTATTGCTTGACCGCTACCAGCTCCAACTCCTGCTCCTACTGATTCAAATGCATCACCACCCGCCATAGATGTTGCAAATGCTGCTGCCACACCAGTGCCTAGACCCAATCCTAATTTTGCAAATTTATTGCGTGAGAATGCACGCAACTTGTCCATACCTCTGATGCCCTTCATCATATTAGCTACAGACTTACCTAAGGTTGATACTACCCAAGCAACTCCACGAATTGTGCCTACAGGATTTCCAAGAAACGCTATCCCTGCAAGAAGAGGTGACAATGATGCTATAAACTGGACTGCACCAATCAATCCTTTTAAACTGACAGGATTCTCTAAGAATTTTAACAATCCTTCCATAGCAGACCCTGCTAAGAATGAGGATATATTTAATATAAACTTACCTACTGCTGCAAAGGTTTTAGCAAGACGTTTAATTGCATCTGGATTCTTAGCTAACCAATTTAATGCAGCAAATCCAACTGCTGCCTTTAATAAGAATGTTGAAAATCTTACTAACCCAGAAAACAGACTACCAAATGACTTCTTAGTATTCTTAGCAAATTCTTTACTTATCAACTTAGATAACCCAGGTCTCTCTGAATTATTTTCTGCTTCGTTTCTTTGGTTTAATTTACGTCTCTTTGCCTCGTCTGATACTTTTTGTTTCTCTCTCCTTTTATCAGCATCAAGTGCTTTTTCTTGTATCTTAACTACCTTGTTAGCATTCTTTATTTGCTTAGATACTGACGTCTTCATAGAGGCTGTCATATCTGACATACCTAACGCTATGCTATTAAGAGAAGCACCTAGAGAGTTGACTCCTGATACGATAGTAGAAAAACCTTTAGAGAAGTCTTTCTTCATCAATCCTACTTCTCTAGCTGAAGATAACCCAGTATGTTTTTCGTCACCACCACTTATCCCCTTATAAGATACCATCTTATAAAGAGTTGCCTTCGGAACTTTAGTGTTGGGTGACTTTGCCATTATACGAATTCAGTCAACATTGGTGATTTAGAGTTGATGTAGACAAATTTTGGTTGACCACTAGCAACATTATTTATTATGGGTTGGGTGACGCTTTGCTTAAGTACAACAACTTCACCGCTCTTCATCTCCTCATCAGAATCTCTCTGTGCCTTTTCTTGCATCTGAGTCTCACCTTTTACCATTTTTGCTTGTGTGTTTGCAGTAGGCTCAATACCTCTAACTGTATCAATTCCACCTTTAACAAAGTTAACGACATTATTCTTTGCCTGTTTCAAGGAGTCCATGAATCTTTCTCTTCTGTCCTCTTGTGGCACTATAAATTTACTTAATGAATCTAGTGGTGATATACCTTTATCACGACGTTTTTCAATAAATTTATGAAGTCCGTCAATCAAACCACCACCAGCTAGTGATTGCACTACACCACCACCATATGCCTTGCCCATCTTTTTGGCATTTAGATTTATGCTATCACTTATATTCATCATGGTATTTTCCATTGAGCCTGGAACTAATTGATTAATCATAAGTGAGACAGCAGCAGGCTGAGCATCAGGCATTGCCATAATTTTATCTAGTTGAGCAAGTCTGTCAGCTGATGCTCCATTATCAATCATTATTTCTTTTGTTAATTGAAGTCCCTGAGTTATTGCAGCACCAGCCATCTTACCAAAATCTGGTACAACTGTCCCATCCATTAACGTCATAGATGGATATCCACGTGATTTTAGGAATTCTCTTGCTTCTTGAGGTGTAACATATTGTTTACCGATGATGAAAGTACCATCTGCTTTCTTTTCTTGAGATGTGTATGTATTAGTAATGTTTGCAAAACCACCTACATCTAATTGAGGTATCTGTGGTAAACCAGAGAGTCCTTTATAGAAACCACCTTCTGCCATCAATTTTGGTTTATATACTTCTGGATTAGTTACTAAACCTCCAGTTGCCATAGGTTTAAGTAGATTTAGAGTTATAGGTCCTCCTGCTGCCTTCTTGTCTGGCTCATTCATTTTGTCCAAATCAAAGGCATTAAATGTTATAGCATCAAAGAATCCTGCTGCCATGCTTTTGGGATCCATCAACCTCTTAGCATTATTAACAACAAAGTTTATTGTCTCTGCTAACACACCTCCCGCCAACTTTAATACAAAACCAGTAAAGTCTAACAATGGTTTCAGTGACTTAAATATCATTTCACCAATTCCACCTATCACTTGGAATACTGACCCTAACAAAGGTCCTAGATTATCTCTGAATGGTTTAGTTATATCCATTGCCAACTTAAAATACATCTTAAATGCTCTACCTATAGGGTCAAATACAGGTTGTAGCATCTTTCCAAATACTTTTCCTACCCATTCACCTAAGAAACCACCTACTGCACTACCAATCATAGGTGCGAAAGGTCCTAAGAAAGGTGCAACTGCTGTTAATGCTGCAGCACCCGCTAGACCTCCTGCTGCCTGTCCTACACCCGCACCGATTGCTGTTCCTGCTTCTTCTCCTGATGCTAATCCACTTGCTATTCTTAGTCCACCACCAAGAACACTAAGACCTCCTGCAATCTTTCCTGAGTTTGCCTTAGCAAACTTACTAATACCTTTACCCGCCTTTGCTTTGAATATTCTACCCTTTTGGGTCATCCTATCCATTCTAGTTTTTCTTTTATTTCCATACACACCTTGAAATCTTTTATCAAACTGTTTTCCATATAGGTCAGACTTCATTCCTTTGCCTGCTCTAGCACCTCGTTTTGCATCAGCTCTCTGAGCTGACTTCTTCATAGCTTTATACTCTTTCTCAGTGTATATGACTCCTGTTTTCGCATCTTTATAACCTTTTAGTCTAGCTTTACTAGATGCTTTTATTTCTTCTGAAGTTTCTACAGATTTAGCAAATATACTATTAATACCTTGTACATCACTTATCAACTTCCATGGCATAACAAGGTATTGGACTGTTTTTAATGCAGCAATACCACCAAGTAATTGAAATACACCAAGAAACTTACGCATTCCTTGCTCTACTGCACCTTTATCACTATAATCACCAACTAAATTTGTGAGACCAGTTAACAACGACCCCACACCAAGTTTTGCTATATTAAAACCAAACTTTCCTATAGCAAATATGAGTCTACCCAGTTTTGCGACTTTCTCTGGATGTTTACTTACAAAATCTAATGCTCCAAATATAACAAACCATTTTACTATCCTACCTATGGTATTCCCAAAGAATCCCATAAACTTTGTTATTGGTTTGCCAATCTTTTGCACTAACTTATCTGTTTGAGTGCGTCCTTCTTTTATTCCATCTTCCCCTGCATCTTCTGCCTTCTGTCTTTTCTTGACAGCAAACATCCTTTTGATACGTTTATTGAAGTCTTTGAAAAACGTATTCTTTTGTTTAGTGCCTTTCCTAACAATAGTTATTTGTTTAACATAATTATCTGACAGATAATCTGCTTGAAACTTTAGTAAGGTTTTCTGTGCGTGCACTGAAGCACCAACACCATCAAGTGTTGACCCTGTGCGATTGATTGCTTTTCTGAGTACATTAAAACCTACACCCACATTCGTCTTAGAGGTGAATGCATTAATAGTGACAAACTTTTTTAACTTAGCTGCCATTATAGAGACATACGGTTTTTGTTTTCTTCTGCTTTTTGCCTACGCTCTTCTTCTTGGATGAATGCCATAAGAAGACCGATATACACATCACGCTCCCAAGGAATCATATTTTCTAGCTCCGTGAGACTATACTTATGATGCTGCATTAATGCGAAATTAGTCTTGTAGTAATTCTCAAGACTATCATGCATCAATGCTACTCGAAAAAAGACGCTAACCCTTCTAAAACTACGTCACTCTTAACTTTAGTCTTAGGATTGTATACCTCAATAGTATGAGATAGTTTAGGCATAGTTTCAAAGAATGCTTGTATCTTCGCAAATTGGTCAGAATTTAAATTCTCTAAAAACTCTAGTGCTTCTTTATGAGAGAAAGAGTCATAAACCTCTTCTGCATCATATACTTGGTCAACACAAGTTGCTGCTAACTCAAAAATGTCCTCAACAGTAGGATTGTCACTCATGTTTTGTTGGATAAACGCATCTAATGAAGGATACTTCATGATGACACCAACATTACCATCTAATAGAATCTTCTTGGCATGATCTTTAGGGACAAGTACTTCAACTTCCTCTAGAGGAACTTGGACTTCAACTTGAGTTGTCTCATCATCAGGTGCAGTGATTTTAAATTCACTAACTTCACCAACTGCTTTTGCTCTAATACGAAGGAAGATGTATTCAATCTCGAAAGTAGCGAGTTTGTCAACTCCTGTCTTTAGGTTAGTGCAATTTTTGATGATGGTCTTAACTGCTTTTACCATTTGCTTGTTGTCTTGCGACTCCATTGCAAGGTAAAGTAGTTTCTCTTCTTTTACTAGAAAAGGTCGGTATGATACTTTTTTACCTGTGATAGGCATTTCCAATTCATACTCAGGTATCGATAATTTAGGTAAAGGCATGATAACTAATTATATGTTAAGTATTTAGACGAGTATACGAGACAGGTTGGTCTTTATTGTAGAAGTTAAAGTTAAAAGAAATAATCGTCTTAGGTATATCAATAGGATTTGATGGTGCTCTATGTATAAGAAAACTAGGAAATGCCACAACATCGCCCTCTTCTACATCTAATTCCTGTATATCATCAGTAAATGGGTCTCTATACTCTGTTTTTGGAGTGCCTTCTGGCATGTCCAAATAGTAAACACCACTAAATTGACAGTTATGCACATGCCAACCATGATACTGTGCTTGTTTATATTGCTGATAAAAGAAATTCATGACCTCAAACCCATGAAAAAATTTATTACCCCACTCTCTAGTAAAATCTGATAAAACGTCATATATCCTATACTCAATAAGGTCTAGATATGCACGAGGGACATCTGGGTCTATATCATAGTCTGAGTAGATATCCAAGTCATTTGCTTGAATTCTTGCTCTTTGATTGTGAATTGCTATGAGTGCATCATCTTTATAAATCAAATGGTCTTTTATCTTCTTTTTGAAGATAGGACATCCAATCACTTCCATACTTTAAACACCTACTTTGGCGACATCTTTTTGGTCTAATACGAATCCTAGTTTGTTTGCAACATCAGTAGTGCTAGACACTGTAATATCATTTATATTATTTCCAAATTGTACAGTATTATTACCAATTCTGTCAAATCTATATCTTTCAAAGAAGAAATTTACATTAAGTTTAACTAAATCAGTAGGTCCGTTGTTGAATGATTGCTCAGACATATCATATGGAAATGCACCATACATCTGCCAAACTGCAGATGAGCGATTTAATCTTGTCCTACCAATGTCATCACCGAGTGCTGAGGGTGCTTTTAACATAACATTTGATGCATTCTCCCACTTTAATACTTGTATTGTAGTTGTATACTCTTCATAGAATCCTGCTCTATTCTCTTGGTCAGATGCAGTATTCATCATCCATTGCTCAAAGAAATCACGATGATACTGGTCTTTTGTCACTAGAAATTCCACTTGTAAGTCACCAAATGCAGTATTAGTAGCAAATTTACGAGAGACACCAATATCTCTCACTTCACTGGTTGTTACTCTCCTACCAGGTACAGTTACACTACTTGCAAGGTAATTAATAGAATCATAATGCTCTTGAGCACCTCTATTGGTTATAAAACTATTATCCTCTAGTGATACACAAAGTGGTACAGGTATAATCAACTCAAAGAGATTTGACTTCGAGGGTGATTTATAACCCGAAGATACAAAATCCTTAAATTGTCTAAATGAGTTAGCTGACATTAGACTCTACTCCATATAAAACTACTGGGAATTTCAACTGTCCTACCCATAACATCCCTAACAAACTGCTCAACTGGTAATGGTATAAAGTTAGCAAGTTGCTCTTTAGGGACTACGTACATGTTTGTAGCACTTGACATAAAGTATTTATGGTAACATCGCTTAGGAAATGCTTGTGTGCCTGATGACCACGAAGATGCTACTCCCTGTCTGACTGACGGACGTAAGTAATGTAAATTTCCACCAGAAAACTGTCTTTTGTTAAAATCTACATCACTAACCAGTGTCATAGGATATGTATCAAAGAAAGGTAAAAGCTCTGTTTGTGCTGTATATCGATAGAATATAATGTCACCTACTGCAAGTATTCCACTAAACGGCTCAAGTTTATCTACCAACTGTGCACGATACCAGTCTTTTGACTTAGATGCACCTCCTGTAGAATCTTTTATGTCTGAGAAAATACTCATACCTGTAACTCGTGCTCTGTAAGTATCTTAAATTGCATATGACGGTCTTTACAATATTCAATCGCTGCTTTCCATTTTGCCTCGTTTACACAGTAGGTCTTAACTTCTGTTAGATACTTCTTTGTAACTTTGCGTTGTTTTTTGGGAGGTGACGTCTGCTTATAAGGCTTGACCTCAATGACAAACTTCTCTGTCCTCCCAGTTTTAGTCCTTGCTCTGACATAAAAGTCTGGGAAATAGCGATGAACCCGCCTATCGACAGGACTGATATAAGGTATAACGATTTCTTCACTGCCCCACTCTATTACGTTTTCGTTTTTGTCGCACCATACCATAAATTTTCTTTCCCATAAACTCCTATAAATAATATTAGTCGGGTCACCTTTGTATTTGAATCTGTTGGTTGGTTTGTATTTGCCCGAATAAGACATAAATAATAAAATGGCACAAGGAAGCTGGAGTCAACCATATGGCGATGCTACATCAGGGAGTGGTAATCAAACCCTTGTGTTCCCTCGTAGTAAACCTTATGGTGCTAACTCAACAAGTGCCACAGATGCAATATCTAAAGATAAAAGAAAAGGCACTGAGGTAGTCGACTACCTTAAGATTACTATTTATGACCCTAAGGAGGGTGCTAACAGTAGTTACAACTACATTAAAGACAATCACGCAAATACCGATACAGTTAAAAAAAGCGTATATCTATATTTACCAAATAAACTAAGAGAAGGATATCAAGCAAAATATAATGGTGTAAAATTAGGACCTTTAGGTGGAGAGGCACTATCTGGTATAGCTGGTGCTATGGGTGATGGGGGTCTAAACACAGAAAGTTTAGGTGAATCCATAAAAGAAACCGCAGAAGCTGCGATACCTACTGCAGGATTTAATCTTGGTGCTGATATGATTAATAAAGTATTATCAGCAGCTGGTGGTGGGGGTGTAACAGGAAATAACCTAGCAGCACTAGCAACAGGAAAGGTATTTAACCCATATGAAGAGACTGTGTTTCAAGGTATGGAGTTTAGAGACCATAAGTTTGACTTCATGTTTGCACCTAAGAGTCAGTCTGACGTAGAGACTATTACCGATATAATAGAGACATTTCGTATTTCTATGCTCCCAGGTAGGGATGGAGACCACTGGTTGACTATACCTGATTACTTTAGAGTAGAAATCGTAAGATTAGTAAGTAATGAGGAAGAAGAAGTATTATACCCTACAACAGGTTCAGTTACTAAAGGTGTATTACAAAAAATTATGCAATTTCCATCAAAAATGATATTAGCAAATATGGACGTTGACTTATCACCCTACGGACCTTATGCGTCTCTAAAAACCATAGAAGGTGATGATACATATGACTTTGGTCCTGTAGCATATAGGATGAGTCTATCATTCAAGGAGACATCTCTTCTTACTCGCGAGAGTTATGGATACAATACTAGAGGTGAAAAACAATGAGTAATTACTTTTCATATCTTCCAGACGTCTTTGTAAGGACATCAACTTATCGTCAAAATAATGTTGACCCTTTTATAAAGACAAAGAATCTATTTCGTAGAGTCAAGATAAGAGACGACGTAGAGGGTCTAGTTACTGGATTTACTCAATATACTATAGTAAATAACGAAAGACCTGATAATGTAAGTCAGAAGTTTTATGGCGACCCTCAATACGATTGGGTTGTATTGATGACAAACAATGTTACCAACATATATGATGAGTGGCCTATGACTGAGGATGAATTATATAAGTATTGCACTTCAACATATAATAGTCCAGAAGATATTCACCATCATGAAACTTTTGAAGTTAAAGACACTAGAGGTAATATTGTATTAAGAGCAGGATTAACGATACCTAGTAATTTTACATATAGACGTCCTGATGGCACAATGGTTGCAACTGTTGATTTAGTGCATCCAATTACTAACTATGAGTTTGAATCTGCCAAAAATGACTTTAAACGTAATATCTACATTCTACGCAGACCATATCTAACAACATTCTTAGAAGAATTCCAGTCACTTGTCGAATATGAAGATTCTAGAGAAGTTGATAGTAATACAGGTGTCAAAAAGACTACAGATGCAATCAAAGAAAACTTTATTCCTGTTAAACCCACATATTCCACAAATATTGGTCAAACTTCATCTGTTGACTTTGCAGTGCAACAAGACTTTGGAAATATTACAGTTGATACCTCAGGTGCAACTATTGAGGAAGGACAGCAACTTTCTGATGGTAGCACAACAGTAACAACTAATGAAAGCAGTACATCAACAAACGCTGCTTCCAGTAATTCAGCGATTACAGAAACAGCGTCTAATACTACAGATTCTTCATCCTCGTCATCTTCCAGTAGTAGTGGAAGTAGTGGAAGTAGTGGTTCTAGCGGTGGTTATGGCGGTTATTAGATTTACTCTCAATATCCATCCTCACCCATCTTGGCAAGTAGAATATAATAAATGAAAACATCCAGAAAGCGATTACAAAGTATAAATGCACTAATCTGTCGGAGTTTACTATTAATCCTAGTGTTACGAGACCTATCCAAGTGTAGTCCAGAGTGCCATGAAGACGATACCATAGATTCTCACCTAATCTTTTAATTACCTTCTTTCTTAGTTTATCGAAGAAAGGAGATACATGTCTCATCATAACAAAACCCTCATTTAATGCCATAAGGGTGAATCCAATCCAAAAAATCATATTCCGTTCCAGAATGTATCTGTTGGTGTTGCCATATTTCTCGATATAAAATATAAACCTACATTACATGCAAACCAATAAAGATTGGTTACCCATGCTTGTCTCCAACAGTATTTTCTATTGGTTTGCACAATATATTGATTTCTTTCATTCATTGATGCATCAACAGATAAGGGTCTAAACTTTAATATCTGCTCTAGTATCAGTGAAATTACAAAACCAATAGCAAAGATATAAAACAACAGGTTTAAAAACCCTGCTGCTGTGAATAAGAATGATAGCATTAATACCTCTCAGGAATCATTTTTTTGTATGCTTCGGGTGTATGGTCTTTAAACTTGTCGTGATTTCCATCCCCAGGCATTTTACCATATGCAACATATTCTATTGCTTGCAATGACCCTTCTAAACGTTTTAGGTCATTTTCGTTTTTAACATATTCCTCATACCACCCTTTTAACTCATCTTGTCTAGAAGCGAGTTGCATTGTGCGTTTTGTAAAACGCTGAATTAGTTGCTCGTAGTTTTCTACAGGTTTAGTCACGTTGTCTCCAATCGTCAGGTTTGTCTCGGTTGAACCAATCATTAATATCGTCGGCACTGTCGAACCCAGTCTTATGGTCAGATGGGTCGGGTTCGCCTAACCCCATCCTATAAAGAAAATCGTCTGTCCCTCCCTTCGGCATGTCGGGATTCGCTGCTCGTAGTCGTGCTTGTTTCAACCATGTAGCAGCAGTGGTGTTAGATTTTGCTAATTTTTGTGCCCATATCATTTCTGTTAACTCTACGTCTTTTCCTTCGACAATAAGTTTGCAGACTTTATCAAGTCTCAGGCGATATGCGGTTGATAGCATTTTAACTCTATTTTAGTTTTGCATTCAATTCACTAACTTTTTCATATTCTGCTTTTGCAGCGTCTGAGCGAGTTTGTAGAATTTCCTGTATATCTCCTAAAATGACGTCAACTTCAACATACTCATCAAAGTACTTATCTAGTGCTTCTTTGAGATAGCGTTGTCTATGCCATTCTTGAGAATAAGGTTTATAGTGTGTCATAATGATTTATATGAAAAACCCTAGAGGGCAATTTTTCCCCCGAGTTTTTTTTCGACCTTTCTGTGAACTGAAAGTGAAATAATATATGGGTTAGTGAGGGTGTCTACAATGTGTAGGTACTTTTGTTATCTTAGTGCGGACGTTGTAATGCCCTCTAATATAATCCTCCCCACCGTGTATCCAGTAGCCTGGAATCCATATCTTTTCCTTAACAAGTTTCTCTTCCCAACACCCTCTATAAGGAGGGTAGTAACGAGGTCGATGATGGTGGTCGTAGTAATGTACCTCTTGATGATAATGGTTGCCATACTCGACAAATGGCTCCCAGAATTCCTTCCAAGTAAGTGCCTCTGCTGCGGGTGCAACAGATAGAGATGCGAGTAGAGCAACCAGTATTTTCATTAGTCGTTTTCAGCTAGTGATGCAAAGTAATCAAGGTCAGGACTACTAGAAGTCTGACTTAACTCTTTTACTTTATCACCAAATCCACTAGGTGTGGAAGGTTGTGTGACAGTTTCTTCTGCGTACACTGCTTCTGTTTCTTCACCGTCAAATGAGCGGACTGTAGGACGAGCAGACTTATTCAACACAGTGTTGAGTCTCTCTTCTAGTTGCTCATATGATTTAAAGTTGGCAGGGTCAGTAAACTCTTTTAGAGAGTGTTGTGACTTCCAAATTTCTTCTAACTTAGCGTCATCAAATCCCCCTAGAGGAGAAGTTGGTGCAAAGTCAGACTTATCATAATTCCAATACCCACCGATGGTTTGTATCTTGATACGGAAGTCCGCACCTTTCCACATATCAAATGGGTTGATAGGTTCTTCATCCTCGAATTGAGGTTGCATAGAACTCACAATTTTATCATGAATCTTCTTGCCATACTTGTATAGGAAGACCTTTCCTTCATTATCTGGGTTGAGTTGGTCTTTAACAACATAGATGTTGCTGTAGTAGGAGAGTTTCCTCTTCTGTTTACGAGCAGTCTCTTTGTCTTGGTCTAGACCAGAATTCCAAAGGGTGCGATTCAATTCACCAACAGGGTCTTTTTGTCCCAATGTAGTGAGTGAATTCTCAATATACCAACCGCCTGCACCTTGGAATGCGTGACTCCAAACTTGTGCCCATGGTAGGTCTTCACCGTCTGGCTCAGGGAGGAATCGGATTATTGCATATCCATTTCCAGACTTATCGACCCCAGGTTTCCAGAGTCTCTCATCAGGTCCTGCGCCCTTAGGTTTAGACATCTGCTCAATCTGTTTGGTAAGCTTATCAAAGCTACCAGACTTTTTCTTAAGTGATGCGAATGACATTTGTATTTCTCCGTTGTGGTTTTTGTTTTGTTGTATTTGCCACCGTATTATGATGACATATTATTTAGGACTTGTCAAGTCCCTGTTGCGACATGTTATGAATGATTATCTTCTCTCCGTCATGAGTAAAAAACAATTCGTCGTCTGCATCCCAAAGTAACTCTTCAAAGAGGTCATTAAGTCTCTCGGCATCTTCATAAAGTTGATTAGGATTCGGCATCTTTTAACTCCTTTCTCCAAGCTCTTAGTTTGTCTTCCATCTGTTGCAGTATCAACATGAGGTTTAATCCTCCAGAATACTGTGCAGATAAAGTATCTATCTTTTCTTTTACAAAGGATGCTTCCTCATCGTTCTCATCTCCTGATATATTATGTGACGCAAGAGCAAGACGTGAGTAAAATACTTTTTGTTTAGCAATTAACTCAAGTGTTTTTTCTATGTGCTCTAGTCTCTCTCTAGGAGAAAATTCAGCAAGTCCTGCTGATATCTTTAGTAGTTGTGTGTATGTCTCCTGTATGTCAGTCAACTCTTGTTGCACTACATCGGATTCAAAGAAACTTTCGTCTTCATTCATAGGTTTAAAACTGCTTTACTTGTACGTTTAATATAATTTAGTCTTGCTGCATCCCATTGTATTTTATCTTTGAGTGGTTTAGAAATCAACTTCTTAACTGTAGTGACATCTATCTCCATCTCTTCACATACAGATGCAACTGCTTCAATGTAATTTACAAGACCGTTACTGTCTTTAACGAGGTTTTCAACAAGGATAGTAAACTTGCCTTGAGTCATAAATTTTTCTTCAATTTCTTTCATTTATTTAATCCCTCAGTGTAATACCGATAGTCTTTTATCCAGTCAATGAGAAGATTAACGTAAGGGACTTTGTCATACTTTTCAACCACCTGTGTCTGCCCATCTTCTGCAACAGATATGGTGACAAGTTTATCAACTTCAACCCCAGTCAATTCATAATACATGTAAGCATACGCTGCTTCTTGCACAAAATATTTCTCAAGGTATTTCTCTTTCTTTAATGTGCCAGTAGTCTTGAAGTCAATGACTGCTAACTCGTTATCAAACTCAGCAATGCAATCAACACGACCAGCCAGATAGAGATTGCGAGAATAAAGAGGGGTTTCAAGAGAATGAATATTAGAAATACGATTAAGAACCTCACGACTAGCCCCAAAAAGGTACTTGGCAAGACCCTTGCTCTCCTTAATTTTCTCAGATTCATTTCTTAAATAGTATTCAACAATAGAATGATATTTAGTGCCTCGCCATGCTGCAGCACGTCTTATCCTCTCCGCTTCAGTATAACCGATTCGATTCTCCCAGTCAAGTATCCCTTGCTTGGATTGATGACCTACTACAGTTGTCACACTGGGTACCCACATGTCATCTAGTTTATAGAAACGTCCATGATTCAGAGTCCTGCTTTCTAAGTCCTCTAATTCAAGAGGAGTGCCCACATAATTAAACATTAATTAAATCCCATATTAATTTTACTGACAAGATATTCTTTAACAAGACCAGACCTAACGATATCATCTATACCAAACTCAGTGCATGTGAATGATGGCATTGTCTGTAGTATTTTAAGGAAGTCTAAGACTCCATTCCTCTCATTACTCTTTACTAAATCAGATTGTGCGTAGTCTCCTGAGAATATAATTCTAGAATTCTGACCCACTCTTGTTATTATACTATCTAATTCATGAAAATTCAAGTTACTAAATTCATCTACAATAATCACACAGTTATCTAATGTAGTACCACGTAGGAATGATGTAGACCAGAAAGAAATAGTCTCTTGGTTTCTGAGGTTAGCATAGAGTGATTCAAATGCATTATCATCAGGCATTTCAAACATAAACTTTACCATATTTTTATATGGTATCTGATATAAGTTTGACTTATCTTCATGGTCACCTGGGAGGAAACCAATCTCTCTTGTAGGCACAAGAGACCTGACCATATAAACTTTTTCATATGGTGAAGAAGGTTCTAATACCTGTTGGATTGCTAGGTATAAACTAATAAAAGTTTTACCTGTCCCTGCAGCACCATGTAGGACTAAGTTTTGTCCTTTATCATAGGCATCAAAGACTAACTCCTGATTAGGTGTTAGTGGCTCAATTACTTTAAGGTGCTCAAGGTTAATAGGTTTTCTTCTCTTCATCTGCTTGACAGAATATTGGGAGAATGCTCCGTTACCGTTACCGTTTTTCTTTTTAGCGGGCATAATTTAGGTATAGCGACTCAAGTTCGCTCGTGGATGGTCGGATTGAATTTTCTGCATCACTTCTTTGAATCCATCAGTCTGTTTAGGGTCACCATAGGTAACACCACCAGTCCCTGCAGACCAGTCTTTATCCCAGTCTGGATTCTCTTTCCTCCACTCGTCATATTTTTTCATAGACAGGTTGAGTTCTTGTTTCTCTCCTGTCTTAGTATTTATTACGGGATATGTAGGCATTTCTAAAGTCCTCTATTGTGTTTGCCATTTGTCGATAACCTGTACCAACATAGATTTGTCCTGCTACTACAGATACAGTAGCGACACCCCAGAAAATATAATACCATCTAGATTTAATTTGGTATCTTTTCTTGAGGAGTTTAGTTTTTAATTCAGTCATCGTGGTCATCCCAAGGATCTGCTAACCCTTCGTTTGCAAAGAATGCTTTGTAAACCCCATAGAATATAAACAACACAACAATAACTGCAATAGAAATTGGTGCTGTAATATTTGGGTCGTAGTTAGCATGTGGTATCATAATATTTTAAGACAGGGTTGTAAGTTATCCCAGTATTCATCGTTGTCATTGCAGTCACAATCTTTATCTTCAGCACACCATCCCATTGCCTTAGCAACGATTGGAAACTGACAGATAAGATGCTCTCTGCATAGATTAGCGATGTCCATGTGCTCTTTCTGCGTGCCATTTGCAGACCGCAATTCAATGTAGTGTAACCAACTACGGACACTACCGCTCATGTAAATTCTGGTTGGAGTTGCTAAAGGCAAGACCATTCTAGCACACTCTTTAGCAATTCCTTCGTCTAACATTTCACCGTAGATATGTTGTGCTTGAAAGAAATGCTCTTCTATCTTAGCATCAAACTTTGCTTTTACAATAGGGTCAATATCATCGATACTATTCTGTCTATTTTTAGTATCTTGACGACGTAAATCAGGGACAGGAATATCACCTAGCATTCCTGCATCAGCATAGCGTTGAGAAAACTCTTGGAATGTAAAACTTCTGTGTCTCAATACCTGTGCTGCTATAGCACGTGTGGTATTAATCTCGAGTGTCATAAATGCCTGCTCAAATACAGACCAGTGGTTGTGTTTGATGCAGTAACTTAATAGTCCTTCTACAGATGGGTTGTCTTGATTATTTGGATTACTCACACGAGCAACGTAACCCATAGTCTTTTCTGCGTCAGGTGTCACAGAAATTAAACATACTTTAGTCATGCTTAAATAAAATTCTTGCGATTACATAGAGTCCAACTGCACCAAGATAAGTTATGGTTGCAATTCCGAAGGTTGGTAGTGTCATATTCCACACTAACATTAAAACAAATGGTCTAACAGTAAGGTCTGCAATAGCTTTAATTGCTTGCTCTCCTGTTTTTTGATTGCGAAGTCTTTCCTCTTCCTTTTCAGTGAGTTTCTTCTCGTCTTCTTTCTCTTGTTGTGCCTTCTTACGAGGGTCAAAGAATACGTAATCGTTTGCCATTATTTTTTGCCTTTCTTGGCTTTCTTTTCTGATGGGTCTTGCCATATCTTTGGATTAATTTTTCCTGCTGCCTGTGTAATCTTCTTTAATCCTTTACCATACTTGTCATAGTAATGGTCAAATATCTCAGATTGTTTATTACCCATAACGATATCATACTTAGTATGCTCATCAGGTGCAACATATTCTACAAGGTATGCAGTATAAGGAAGCTTAGGGTCTTGTGCTGCCTCGACGAGACAATCACTAGCTAATACTTTCACTATGGTCTGCCTCTATTACCCCATTTGATTTGTGGAAATGCTTCTTCCACAACCGCTTGGGTAATACGATACTTCTTGTGAAGTTTTTTATTAATGGCAGCAACAACTATCTCTGCCTCATCAGCATGTAGTCCTTCTAATAAAGCGATAAACATAGTTTCTATCTTCAAGGAAGGCAGATTGTCTGCTCCACCTTTGAAGTAATAGTATAACTTCTTCCCCTCTTTTTCAAGGAGAGTATGCTCAGTCCCCTTTGGGGCATCATTAGGTTTGTAAGGCACATCGCCTGCAGGAATACGTGACACTAAAGTATCGTCAAAATTCATGATGAACATTGAGCGAAGAGTTTGTGTACTATTATCCTGTAGGATTTTAATCTTTGCTGCCTTAGTCTTTGCGTTGTGTGCTTTGCGAAGCACTTCAGAAATCATCAGTTTCATTGTAAAGAATTAATTAAGATTCTTCTTCATCCTCTAGTGTAGCATCTTCTTCGGTATAACGCAAGTACAATAATTCAGATGGGTCAACAAACCCATCCTCCGTTTGCATTTCTGGGTGTAAAACAACAGCATTATAATCTGCTTTCTCTACCCATTCGTCATAAATCCCCTTAAGATTCCAAGATATTATGGCTCCTAAGAGGAATGCTCCGATGGTTAGGAAGAATGCCATGTATAAAAATTCTATTTCCTGCATGGGCTACTCCTGAGTATGTACTTTATTTAGTAACTTTTTTTCTCCCAGGTTTTCGCTCGGCATGGTATGTCCAAGCATCATTCAAGATTGAATAAAGATAATCTTTTATCTTTCTTGCTTTGGGTTTAGGGATGTGTCCATATGACTCTTTAAGTTGAGCGTCACCACCCTTGATGTAACCTTCCAACTCTAGCACAGCGTTACTAACTTCTGCTGCTACAGTTGACTCGATGAAGGCATTGACTTCTCTTCGTGTCCACTTTTCTGCTTTTAAATAAGGATACATCTTGAAAAGAAATCTTCCGTTGACCATTGCCTCATCGAGTGCTCGGTCAACTAGGGTATACAATTCTTCAGTATTCTTTTGCATTACAGGTAAGTGTTTTCTCGTAGGTATTTTACAGTTTCAGTGCAACCACCCATCTTATGTCCAGAGATTATTACTTGGGGAAAGGTTGCTCCGTTACCAAACTCTGTATAAAACTGCTCTCTGGTGAAGTTTGAGTTGAGCTTATACTCAGCATACACCCAACCCTTTGATTTGTAAACCTCTTTAATTTTTGTGCAGTAAGGGCAACCGTCTCTTGTATAGATTGCTGTATTCCCAGGTCGTTTCATTTAAAAATAGAAAAAGAAAAGGAGGGTATAATACCCTCCGATGTATTACAACTTTATATAGTTTAGAAAGTGTACTTAAGTCCTGCTTTGCCTGACCAGTCCACGTCATCGACGTTAGTTGCTGCTGATAACTCACCATAAGCACTTACAGATTCTGTAAGTGTCTTACCACCACCGACGTAACCGATAAGTTCAGTGTCACCAAACTCGTCAGCAGTCTCTGTGTGAGTAACTGTAGGACCACCTGATACATACCAGTCAATTCCATTAGGAGTTGTTCCTTCGTATCCAACTTGGAATTCCCAAGTGCCTGATGTATATGCTCCGTCTGGATATGAACCACTTGCTTCAACATTAACGTAAGGACCAGCAAAAGCGGCTCCAGAGAATAGAAGAGGTGTTGCTGCTAGTGCAGCGATTGTTGATTTAATCATTTTTGTTTTTAGTTTGTCTCGCAAGGGAAAACCCTGCGGATGTGAGAGTGCCCCGACATGGGTCTCATTTATCTACACAGGGTTACGATCTTTCGAGTCCTTTGTAATATTATATAGAGTAACACAAGTTTAGGAATGTGTCAACTGTTACTCTTCGATGTCGAAGAACCAGTTAATAGCACGAATGTAATCGAATGTATCCCCTATGTCTTTGTCACAATCGAGGGAATATTTCCTATCGCACAGATACTTTCGCAAGTCATACACAGATTCTGCACGATACTGTCTCACATTGTTTTCATCATAGAGGATGTACTTCATTCCATTTTTTCTTTGCTATCTTTACTAATTATATCACGAATTGCTGACATGTCATGGTCGGTTAGTACAGTTTCATCATTGTCACCCTCCTCTTCACGTGGGTCTTCTACAGGTGTAAGAGACTTACTTACCTTTGCCAAGTCCTCTTCAAGGTCTTTCATATAGTCAGTAGGTTTAGCATCCATACCTTGCACGATTGAAAGATTACTCCTCCAATACTTCTGCATCTTCTTCATCATCTTTTTCTTACCCTTAGGGTCGTCTTTATATTTCTCGATGATTTTACGGAGTGCTTTCAACTCTCGTGATGATTTTTCGAGTGACCTTTCGGCTGCACTCTTTCCAAATCCTGCCATTACTCTACGTCGTTAATAATTAGTTTGAATCTGACACGATATTCTTTTCGGTCAGTAGTATAATACCATATCGGAGAGTCAACTAGATGTGACTCCTGATAGACTGCTTCCTTAGAATATCTATCGACATTCTTTGCCTCTTCATAATAAGAAAGAAGATTTTGCTCTGGGTGTTGGAAACCAGTCCTGTAGTCAGGGAAGTATGGTGTCCTGTTAGTCTTCTCCCCTGCTGTTGCTCTAACAGGTGGCCAGAATAGGTCAAACTCCATACCATTTTGGTAACCATTACCTCTATCAACAACATCAATCACTCGGATAAGACACTGCCAATAGTATGAGTTGGATGATACACCTCTGTCTGCTGATGTTGCCATCAAAGAATAGAATGTGAATCCAATCCTCACCTTAGCAGGAGTAGATGACATACCTGAGTCTTCTGCTACACCACCAGTAAGGATGTAATCATGGACGAAGGTAATAGGACTCTGCCAAGGATTATTATGCCACGATTGTGAGATAATATTCTTATAGTTTACATCAACTCCTTCAAATTGTCCACCCTCTTTTTGTAGTCCTGCATTTACCATGTGCCATGGCCATGCTCCACGTGCTGCAGTGAAGGGAAGTTTCTCTCTTAATAAGTCTTGTGATGCTGATGCTATCTGGTCATATGCATATGATGGATGGAAACTTAATACAGTAACTAAATGCTCTTCAAGTAAATGATTATAGTTACCACACATCTCTGAGATAACATCCTCTATATCATCAGTCTGATATCCAGTAGCACCTTCGGGTAACATACCAGTATCAATATATCCATCAAAGTTATTAGGCATCCATATCATATCAACGTTAGTGCCTCTAGCATCAGAGTTGTTTACATTACCTGGGTGGTTTGCCACTGTCTGTGCTGTTACAGATGGCATAGAGACTGCTCCGTTGTTTGACCACACCTGTGTAGCAGTGAAACCATTAGTTGAATCTGCTGCACTAATAAAGTATGAGTCTGTTTTATATGACCCTGCCATCCATTCGTTGAGACCTTTAGCACTAGGACTATACTGCATCTGTAATCCTTTTATTCTACCATCAGTTACAGTAGTAGCATTCAATGTATTGATAGCAGGAGCACCAGTTGTCTCTTGAATCTTGTCATCTATGTTAGCAGTGATTAGGTTAATTGTGAACCGGCCATCATAACTACTTGCTGTCGAATTAAACAAGGAAACTGCGGGAGATATAGATGAATTAGGTCCGCCAGATATAATTTCTGGGACTTCAAAAGTCAAGGTGTCACCTGAGGTTAGACTTATTTCCTCTGTGATTGCATCACCTATAGGTGGCCAGTATTGTGCCTCCCATATCTTTTCGTAAACTGTTACAGAATTCTTTTTAACACGTATCTTAAACTTAGTGCACTCTCCTGTTAGTCCACCAGTAATACCACCACCAGATACAAACACAAGTGAAGAAGGATTAATTATCTCTAGTGTCTGTGACTGATTGAGCTTGTTACCATAACCTCCTAGGCATGTGCCACACTCATAGTCGTTACCATTACCATCGACAGTGACAACCATACTACCACAATCATTTCTCTGTAGTACAATATCTTGGAAACCTTTTTGTGATGACCTATCATCACAAGGTCTAGAATCACTCACAGTCTTAGTAATCTTAGTGGGTGCTGCATTCTCATAAACATATCCCATGACACCATCAAAGGTAGGCTCTCCTGCCCACCACTCTACCTTGTGGTAAAACTTAAGGTCATTATAATCATTGTCACCATTTATTAAATCTTCCCAGAGTTGATGTCCACTACCTATCCACTTAGTCTGGTCTGTATCAAAAGGATTCCATCTATTGTCCGAGAAGAGACAGTAATTATTTTGTGATGATGATATACCTGTGCCTCTAAATCCTCCTTCGTATGGAGAATTCAATGTCTCAAAGTCTATCTGTTGTCCTCTACTTAAAGACTGGACTCCTGCACCATTGGGTATTATAAAGAAACCCATAGTGCCACCCGCATACTGCTCTAGGTATTGAGTGCTAATAGTAATAGACTCTTCATTCTTATCTGACTTTGACTCTGGGACAACAATATATCCTCTGACAGGTCCATTACTATTTGCCATATAAAATCCGAGACTATTATTGTATGATGCAGCTCCATGCTCACAGTCAATAATAATTCTTAGATTTTGTCTAGGATTCTTTGGTATTCTATATGAGTTTCTCTTCTCATGTCTCTGAGGTGGTTGCTCTGGTATCTCTGCATCAATAGATGCCATGTGGTCAAAGTCTGTAGATGCAAATTGACGGACGAGTGCTTGGACTTTATCATTCTTCTTTCTTTTATATCCTATAGACATATCTTCTCTGAGAAAAGCATGTCCTATAACTGACTGAAATACATAACCATTATCATTAATGTATTGTCTCTCTCCATTCCCAGGTCCGTCAGGTGCACCTGGGTTTGTTGTTAAGATACTATCTGTGTTACTGGAAGAATAGAAACTATAAATTGGGACAGTCTTATTTTGTATTGGCTCTTTTAAAACATAAAAGACTGGTGCACTCTGAGTAAGTGAGTATCCGCTAGGAGATGAATTATCATTAGTGTAGAGGTGGTCTCCTTCTTTCTGTCCTATGACCTCAAAGTCTAAGAATGCTGTATTATTTCCTACGTTAAAACTATATGTCCACGTCGTGCCTACTGCTGCTGTGCCTGTCCAACTACTAATCCACCACTCACTATCCCAATCATTACCATCATCAATAGGAGTAACACTTACGTTTACTGTGATACCACTGTTGCTAGTTGTAAATGATTGTGTTGTGCTGTTAGAAAATATCTGTGCTCCACCCTCGTTGAATACTTTTCTGTTTGTCCACTGACCATACTGGTCTGTAGTCTGGACTGTCCCTGCCCACATACCATTCTGATTCCTGTGATTCATTCTGACATTAATTGCACCTGAGTTGAGTCGATGCTCATAAACAGGTAGTCTATCAGGAAAACAATTCTTAATACATATCTCACCCTTGTTAGATGACCAACCAGACATACTATACCCCTCACAGTCCGCCTTAGGGGGTGTCCATTGCCCTCCTATGTAAGGACGCATCATACATTCTTGTGCTTCTCTAACACACCTTTCCCATTTCAAATCAACAGGCATGTCTGCATCATCACAATAATATATCACCCCTGTCTTAACGTGTTGATATTTCCCTTTCTCTATCTGATTAAGTAAACCTCTAGCATCTAACTCTGCTACTTCTACACAATCATTTTCTGGTTTACCAATCGTTACCCATGTCTTTCCTGTTGGAGGTTGTGGTGGTTGGACTGTGATGTCACCTGTAAAATCAAATGGATTACCTACGAGAGGATTAATGAAGTCAACAATCTCGCTTAGGTCTACATTTATTGCACCACTATCAACAACCTCAGGTACAAACTCTGTGAAAGATGTCAACCCTAAGTCAGGATAACATCTACCTACAAGTTGTTGAATTATTTGGTTAGGTGATGGTGTAGGAGTTGGAGGTGTAACTGCTGCCTTCTGAGGCACACTTATTTGGTCTAGAGTGTTAGGTTGATTAGGTATAGCACCTGTATAACAACGTGCTACGATGCCACGAATAACCTCAGACCCACTTGGAGGCACAACGTTTTGACCCACTGGTTGTTGTGGGGACAGAGGTCCTGTAGATGCAGCAGACCTTACACTGTCTTGGTCTAGATTAGACCGTTGATTGACAATGAATCCACCGTAGCATCTAGCGACTATATCTCTTATACGTTGCGAGGACATTAATTATCCAAACCCTTGCTTCTTATTTATGTCTACTACTTCAACGACTGCATTCCTTTTGTTACCCCATGCTGCTACGCTACTCCACCAAAACTCTATCATTGAGTCCCAGTCAGGAAATACTATTGCCTTACCTGTATCAAACTTAATTCTATACTGATGCTTATCATAAGGTATATCAGAAGTCTGAGAAAAATATCTTGGGTCGTCTTTTTTAATTAAATTTGTCATAAAAAAAGAGGGTCGTAAGACCCTCAGTATATCATATCCGTTTGATTATATCAACCGATTGATGGTGCAGTTAAAGCAACTGTAGTTGACTCTGCTGCTGCAAGGTCAAGTGGGAAGTTGTGTGCATTTCTTTCATGCATTACTTCCATTCCTAAGTTTGCTCTGTTAAGAACATCGCCCCATGTTGGAACGATCTTTCCGTTAGCATCAACTACAGACTGGTTAAAGTTGAAACCATTCAAGTTGAATGCC
>MDTB01080964.1_pt1 | contig 59371 bp, 58 predicted proteins | sample 811161 | NCBI WGS metagenome assembly MDTB01 (sample SAMN05326650, study PRJNA326480) | marine metagenome | isolation source: seawater | place: Mediterranean Sea | collected 2009 | reverse complement strand
TGATAAGGAAAGTTTGGATGAATTAGTTTTATTTATTAAAAAGGTAATTAATATTAGAAAGTTAGAAATAAAGATTAATGATACTGAAAATATCCCGTTTAATAGAATGAAAGTAAGACTTAAGAGAGAAATAGTTACACTTGGAAAGGGAGATTTTAATATAAAAAGATTACATGGTGAGAAAATTCATCCTAAAAACTGGGATAATGTTATAAAAAATAAAAATACAATCCTTATCGATGTTAGAAATAAGTTTGAAATAAAAATAGGAAAATTCAAAAAAGCTATAAATCCCAATACTGAAAATTTTAGAGATTTTCCAAAATTTGTTGATAAGTTGAAGATAAAAAAAAATACAAAAATAGCAATGTACTGTACTGGCGGCATAAGATGTGAAAAAGCAAACGCTTACTTAAAAACCAAAGGATATAAAAACATTTTTCAGCTTAAAGGTGGAATAATTGGATATCTAAAATATAATTCAGATAATAAGAAAAGTTCTTTATGGAATGGTGAGTGTTTTGTCTTTGATAATAGAGTTGCAATAAATAAAAATCTTACAAAAGGTAAATACATTCAATGTTTTGGTTGCAGAAGACCTATTACAAAAAAAGATACGTTATCTGTAAAATATATAAAAGGAGTTAGCTGTGCTTATTGTTACGATAAAAGAAGTGTGATAAAAATGAATGGATCAAGAGTTAGACAAAGTCAAATAGAAGAAGCAAAAAAGAATAATAGATATAATGTTTTTCTAAAAAATTAAATTTTGAACTTATTGGTTTAAAAATTTTACGTAATTCAATGTATCAACAACCATATCATTAAGATTTTTTTTTGCTGTCCAACTCAATTCTTTTTTTGCTTTAGACACATCAGCCCAGTATTTGCCAAGATCACCTTTTCTTCTGTCTTTAATTTTAAATGGTATTTTTGAACCAGAATTAATTTCAAAACAATTTATTACTTCTAAAACAGTATGTCCTTTTCCCATTCCTAGGTTCCAAATATTATATCCGCCTCTATCTGTAATAAAATTAAAGGCTTTTAAATGTCCAATTGTTAGATCAGTAACATGAATGTAATCTCTTACTCCAGTACCATCTTTTGTATGATAATCGTTTCCAAAAACTTCAATATAATTTTGATTTCGTAAAATGGTATTTATAATAGCAGGTATTAAATTAGTAGAGTTATCTATATTGTCACCTAAAAGACCTGACGGATGACTTCCAATAGGGTTAAAATACCTTAATATTCCAACTTTAAATTCTTTTCGATCATTTGTTAGTGAATATAGCATTTTCTCAATTATTCTCTTTGTTTGTGCATATACATTATTTGGAGTTATATCATTGAGTGACTCAGACCAGGGTGGTTCATACTTTTTACCATAAACAGTTGCTGATGACGAAAAAATTATTTTATCTACTGATGATTTTTTCATCTGATTAATTAATATTCGTGTACCATCCACATTACAGGACATATATTCATCGCTGTATTTTAAGCTTTCAGTTATCGATTTTAATCCAGCAAAATGAAAAACGGCATCAAAATTAAATTTTTCAAAGACATCTTCAAGGTTTTTATGGTCTCGAATATCTGATTTTATAAACTCGCATTTTTTATTTGTTATTGAGCTTATTTTATCAATAACAGAAATACTACTGTTTTTTAAATTATCTAATATAGCTACTTTAAAACCAGAATTGATTAATTCTACAGCACAATGTGATCCTAAATATCCACATCCACCAGTAATTAATATCATTAAAGTTTTTTTCTTTTTTTCATTAATTTTTCAATATGTTTTTTATACTTAGACCATTCGTCTGATGAGATCATATAACCAATACATATTTTTGATCCACATTTACATTGATGGTCTTTATAGTCATCCTTATCGAATGAAAAACCATAATCATATGACAATTCCGATCCTTTCTTAATTGCTTTAATAGATTTTATCCATATTTCATCTTTTTTTATTTCAACTTCGCAGTTTGGACTACAGGAGTGATTAATATATCTAGCTTTATTATATAATGGAGAGCCATCAATATCATATTTTTTGTTTAATTCGAAGATATAAACCGAGCCTTCATTTTTTTTTTTAAGATGACTCTTTATCCTTGCAGCAGATCTTTTGTCACCTTCTTTTTTAGAAATCTTTTCTCCAATATATTGGATGATTTGTGTATTTTTTTTTATGTCCTTGGTCGCAAATATTCCAGTTCCATGAACTGGGGATTTTTTAACACACCACATAATTTTTCTTATATCAATTTCTTGTAAAATTACTATTTGATTTATCTAAATTTGAATACCTAAAATATAAAAAGAAGCCTAGAGGTATATGATATATTATATTGATCCAATTATTAAAAAAGTTCAATGTTGGAAATAACGGCCAGATAGTTAGTAAAAGTGCTATATAAATACAAATTTGAGTATTATTTAAAATTATTTGATTCCGAAAGTATTGAAAAAATAAATACTTTATAAGATCAATGATTATAAATGTGAAAAAAAACATTGAATAAAGAAATCCTATTAGTCCGGTCTCAGCAAGAAGTTGTATATGATTATGATGAGGATGTGTTGAACATGAGTACTCGTTGTGCTTGTATGCTTCTTTATTGCACAGTTTTCTAAATGAATTTGGGCCATGTCCATGTAAGGGTTTTTCTAAAAACATATTTACAGCTGTTTTAATTAAGCTGTCATGTTCTTTTGAAAAAATTTTCAATTGTTCACTGTTGTCATTAATACCAATCTGTGTCATTGTAAGGTCAATATTTCTTTGTTTGATTTGGCTATTTGAAAAAGTAATCATGATTATAAAAAGAATTGAAATTAAAAAAGTTGCAATTCTTAATATTCTAAAGTCAGAAATTAAAAATATTATTAAGATTGTAGATAATGTCATCAAACCAAGCGCCGTTCTTTCTCCTGTAACAAAGATTAAAACATCTGATAAAATAAATAAAAATGCTAAAAAAGTGTAATTTCTTAGGTTCTGATTAAAACAATAGATATATAAACCAACTAATAATGGAAATAATCTTGAGAGATAGCCGCCCAAGATTAATTTATCATTAAATGGAAGTGAAAGACGGAATTGAGAAATTTCAATTCCACTGATAGTTGATTTTACAAAATATTGAAAATATCCATCAAGTAAAGCATAAGCAAATGCAACTAATAAAGCGTAAAAAAAATATTTAATTAAATTTTTATTTTGATCTATTAAATACCATACAACAAAACCAAATAAAGAAAATCTGAAATAAAATAGCGAACTTTCTAATGAATGCAAAATATTTTCAGAGAATAGAGAAATAATTATTAAAAAAATATTGAAGGATAAAAAAATATAGAAAAAATTATTTTTAAAATACAGGCTTATCTTCTCTTTTGAGATTGTGGCAAGAAATATTAAACAAATTAAACTAAGGAAAAGATCAGGTAAAAATGGACCAGTTAATAGAACTATTGGAATTAAGCATAATAAAATATTAGATAATCTTAAAACAGTAGTCATTTATAATTTGTAAATTTTCTAAAACAAAATACATCTTGAGTTAATAATACTTGAAAAGAATGAATTCAGTATTGTTGAAAAGCATTTTAATAAGAACAATCTGAAATTTATATTCAACTTCTTGTCTTATAGGACTCATATGCATTTTTTATAGTAATGTAAAACACAACCACTAATATTGACGCAATAGAAAATAATATTGAAAAAATAAGTCTTGTTCTATTTTCTTCAAAATTGACAGATAATTTATCTAAATAAAATATGTTTTCCAATTTACCAGATTCTTCCTCATAAATTTTTTCGATTTCCGATAAATTATTCTCTATATATTCTGAGCTATTTAAAAAAGCATCTAAAGGGTTATCTGAATCAAGAATTTTTTCTTCACTTTCGATTAAAATTCCTAATGCAATATGTCCATCGAAATAACTAAAATTCTTTTCCATGAGATCTTTATTGAGCATTATATTTGTTCTAACACTTGTATCGGATTCTATTACCAAATCTGCCGGCCCACTTAAATTGAGGGATTTAGCTATCTCATATTCAGTTTTTAATTTTTCAATATATTCCTCTCTTTCTTTACGCATGACTACACTTGCAGTTTTATAATTATCTAAACGAATTTTTAAATTGAGACGTGAATTGTATAGAAATTTCGTTATTACATTATCCAATTCTCTTTTTATATTTTCATTTGAAATAGAAACTACATTACTTAAAAAATTAATATCATTTTCAACCTGTGACCTAAGTGAAGGAAATTTAACAGTGATTGAGTGGTCATCATCTTCTAATTTAAAATTAAATTTATTAATAAAACTATTCATTTCTGTAATTTCAGATAAGCTTGCTTCATCTTTATTGTAAAAGTTGCTAATTAACGACTTATTAAGTACAAAATCATATGTTTGATATAAGATTTCACTTGTAAAAACCCTTGTATCAGTTTCTTTAAAACCTTGATACTCAGTGTAATTAATGAAATCCATTCTATTGAGTGACATTTCATGCCAGAAAATTTTATATGATAAATTATTAATATTATCAAATGTATCAATATTTTTTTTTTGTTCGATATTAACTGTAACTTTTAGTTGATCAAAGTAATTAATAGGATAAAGGTAGGTAATTAAAAATACCAGAATTGAAATTGCAAATACATATAATTTTATATTATTAAGATCTTCAAAAATTTTAAAAATATGTATTTCTTTTTCCATTATTGCAAATTATTAAATATATTGTTTTGTATAGGCGCTTAACAATCAAGTATATATAATATATTAAATAAATATTTACTATATATTTATACAAGATTAAGTAAAAATTTTAGCTCATAATGTACAAATTAATGTGAATTGTTAATAATGTTATTAATATTCAAATTATCCTATAAAATATTTTTTCTATAATAATCAGATAACGTATGAAACTTGAAAACATAGTTGAAAATATAATTAATCGTGTTTTGTCGCTAGATCGTAAACTAAAACAAACATTTCAAATATCTCTCGATGTATTAGTAATATATTTTTCATTTATGACATCAATGCTTTTGAGATTAGATAGTTTTGATTTTTTATATGATATTCAGTCTTTTTATATTCTATTTTTTATTTTTCCATTAACTATAGTTTATTTTTTGTATCTTGGTCTATACCAGGCAATTATTCGATATTTAGCCACTAAAGTTGTCATAAAAATAATAATTGGAAGTTTCGTGTCATCACTAATGATGCTGGTAATAAGTCAATTATTAAATTTTCCTGTCCCTAGGTCTGTTCCATTCATTTATGCAATTTTAATGGTGATCATTTTAAGTAGTATTAGATTTAGTATACAAGCACTACTGCTGTCTAATAACAAGATGAAAAATAAAAATGTTCTAATTTACGGAGCAGGTGAGGCTGGTATTCTTCTGTTAAATACTCTCTATAGAAATAGCGAATTTAGAGTAATTAATTTTATTGATGATTCTAGGGACCTAGATGGGAAAGAAATTGGAGGAATAAAAATTCTTAATCCACAGAAAATAGATGAGCTCTTAAATAGATACAATATTAATTCAATACTTTTAGCAATTCCAAGTCTTTCAAATTCTAAGAAAAAATCGATTATTTCAAAGTTAGAGAAATATGGTTTAGAAATACAAACTGTTCCAAATATTAGAGATATTATCTCAGGTAGATCAGAAATAAAAGATTTGAAACCTGTTTCAGTTCTTGATCTACTTTCTAGAGAACAAGTTAATCCTAAATTTGAATTAATGAATAAAAATATCAAGAACAAAAATATTTTTGTAAGCGGCGCTGGTGGGACAATTGGAAGTGAAATTGCGAGACAAGTAATTGATCTTTCCCCTAAAACACTTATTCTAGTGGATATGTCTGAATTTTCATTATTTAAAATAAATAATGAAATCAAAGATTATGCATTTTCAAAAAAAATTGAAGTAAAAATCATACCATTACTGTGCTCAGTTTTAAACAAAAATAGAATAAACGAAATTCTTAAAAATTATAATATACACACACTTTTCCATGCTGCAGCTTATAAACATGTACCACTACTAGAAGAAAATATTATTGAAGGAGTTCTTAACAATGTAATTGGCACCAAGACGATTGTAGAATCAAGTATAGAGCATAAGGTTGAAAATTTTACTTTAATTTCAACTGATAAGGCTGTGAGGCCAACAAATATAATGGGGGCATCCAAAAGAGTTTCTGAGATGATTTGCCAAAGTCTTGCTGAAAATAATAATACGAAAATTTCTATAGTAAGATTTGGCAATGTTTTGGAATCATCTGGATCTGTAGTTCCTTTTTTTAAAGATCAAATTGAAAAAGGTGGGCCAGTAACAGTTACTCATAAGGAAATCACTCGTTATTTTATGACAATTCAAGAAGCGGCTAGTCTTGTTATACAATCTTCTAATTTGTCTGAGGGTGGTGAAGTCTTTGTTTTAGACATGGGTGAACCAGTAAGAATACTTGATCTCGCCAAAAAAATGATAAACTTATATGGTTTAAAATACTATGTATCTGACAAAAAAAAGCATGATAATAGTAATGCGGATGGTATCGAAATAAAAATTACAGGACTAAGAAAAGGTGAAAAATTATATGAAGAACTTTTAGTTAATGACAATTGTATGAACACGCAACATGAAAGAATTTTTTCAGCAAATGAAAGTTTTCTTCAAAAAGAAATAATTGTAACGTTAGTAAATGACATAATTACAGCTGCCGATGAGAATGATGTATATATGATAAAAAAAATACTTATTGAATCAGAGTTAGGATACAATCCTAATAAAAATTAGAATCTAATAATCAAATATTCTTTTAATACCTTCATTGACAGATATTTTTGGTTCCCAGTTCAACAATTTTTTTGCTTTAGAAATATCAGCTGTTAAATTTCCATAAAGTTTATTAAAATAATCGTAATATTTAGTATTTCTTAATAATATGCTCAAAATTCTTATAGGAATTGGAAAAAGAATAACCTTAATTTTGCTATACTTTGAAATATTTCTTACCAAATCTTCAATTGATATATCACAATCATCTGAAATCAGAAAAATTTCATTTTTGGCACTAGGATTTCGGATACATAAAATTATGAAATCTACAAGATTTGTTAGTGATATAAAACTTCGTCTATTAGTTGAATGACGAAACGGTAATGGAACTCTTTTTTTTACTAAATTGATAAGTGACTCGAAATTTGCTTTTACATTTGGCCCATAAACTAGAGGTGGCCTAATGATTACAACTTCCAAATTTGTTCTTTTTGCAATAGATTGCAGTTCTATTTCGGCTTCATATTTTGAATGTGCGTATGCATCAGAAGGTTGACTTTTAGCATCTTCGACCATGGGGGAGCCAATTTCATTAAATTCTCCATTTACTTTAATAGTGCTTATAAATATAAATCTCCTTACGCCAGCTTTAGCTGCTTGGTTAGCAAGATTTACAGTACCTTCTAAATTAACTTTTCTAAATTCTGCGATTGGATCCGAACTTAATTCTTTTGTAATATGTGCTCTTGCAGCAGTATGTATTATACAGTCTATATTTTTTAGAAACTTTTTCCAATCTGTGTTCTGATCAATATTTAAATTTTGTAAATTATTTCTATAAATTGGTAGAACTTCAAGATTACTTTTCTTTGATTCTCGTAGAATTTCTGAACCAACAAATCCATTTGAACCAGTCAAAAGTACTTTAATTTTCTCGTCAGTAACCATTTAATCTCTAGTTTTTAAACCAGACATATGAATTTACATAATGATAGTAAGAGTAAATAATCCTTATTATTTTTTTTGACACATTGTCCACATCATAATCTTTTATTAATTTAAATGTCCGATTATTATTATGATGACCAATTGCTAAATCAATACTTCTTAAAATATGGGACGTATCCATTCCAGTAAGGATAGTGGTTGCTTCATTCATTCCTTCTGGTCTTTCATGATTTTCTCTTAAATTTACAGATGATAGATTTAATATAGAAGTTTCTTCAGTTATAGTTCCACTATCTGAGATTACACATAAAGCTTCCATTTGTAATTTACAATATTCAAAAAAACCTAGCGGTTTTGATAGCTTTATAAGCGCATCTTCAATTACAATTGATTCTTTATCAATCTTCTTTCTCATCCGTGGATGAGTAGAGAGTATTAACGGAATTCTATATTTATTTTTTATCTCATCTATTACTTTAATAATATTTTTAAAATTCTTTTCTGAATCTAAATTTTCTTCTCTATGTATACTAAGTATAAAATACTTCTTACTCTCCAAATTTTCTTTTTTTAATATTTTTGAATTCTTTATTTTATCTAAATTTTTTTGAAGGACTTCCAGCATCGGAGAACCAATTTTAATTATTGTCTCAGGTTTTATGCCTTCTCTGATTAGATATTGTTTAGCTTCGTTTGATAAAGGTAGATTAATATCACTTAAGTGATCAACTATTTTCCTATTTATTTCTTCAGGAACTCTTGAGTCAAAACATCTATTGCCAGCTTCCATATGAAAAATTGGAATTTTTCTTCTTTTAGCAGAAATTATGGATAAACAACTATTTGTATCACCATAAATTAATACTGCATCTGGCTTAGCTTTATCCAAAATTGGATCAATTTTAACGATTACATCACCTATAGTTTCTGCAACAGAATTCTTTGAGGCATTCAAAAAAAAATCTGGTTTTCTTTTACCTAAAAGTTGTTCAAAAAAAATATTATTTAGCTCATAGTCATAATTTTGGCCTGTGTGAACTAAAATATGATTAGTATACTTGTCTAACTCTTTAATCACTTCGCTTAGTTTTATAATTTCAGGACGAGTTCCAACTATAGTCATTACATTAAGCATTTATTGCACCCTTTACGAAATCAAGTTTAAGCAGTAAATCCACAATTTGTTTTTTGTTTAACTGAATTGTATTGTGTGAATTATAATCCTCATAATTAAAAACCTCTCTACCCTCAGAAAAAAAACTATTATAATTTAAATCTCTGTTATCGGTTGGTACTTTGTAGTATTTACCCAAATCTTTTGCTCTTAGGATCTCCTCTTTAGAAATGAGTGTTTCAAAAAGCTTTTCACCATGCCTAGTCCCAATATATTTTACTTTTGGCTTTACATTATATATGTCACTTAGCGCTAACACTAAATTTTCAATCGTACAGGCAGGTGATTTTTGAATAAATAAATCACCTTGTTTACCATGCTGAAATGCATATAAAACTAGTTTAATTGATTCTTCTAATGACATCAAAAATCTCGTCATATTTTTATTTGTAATTGTTATATTTTTTTTATTTTTAATTTGATCAATGAATAATGGAATGACAGAACCGCGTGAACCCATTACATTTCCGTAACGTGTTATACAAATAATGGTCTTGCTATTATTTAACAATCTTGCGTTTGCAATAGCAATTTTTTCCGCCATAGATTTAGATATACCCATTGCATTAATTGGGTAAACTGCTTTATCAGTACTTAAAATGACTAATTTTTTTACGTTATTTACAATTGCGCTCTGAATAATATTTTCAGTCCCAATTATATTTGTTTTTACTGCCTCGTAAGGATAAAATTCACATGATGGAACCTGCTTTAATGCAGCTGCATGAAAAATAAAGTCTACATTTTTAATTGCTGCATTAATAGATGATAAATCTCGTATATCACCAATAAAAAATTTTACTTTTTTGTTATTTTCTCCTAACGAAAGTCTTAAGTCCTCTTGTTTTTTTTCATCTCTACTAAAAATACGTAATTCTTTTATTGGATACTTTAGAAGAACATTTACACATTCTGATCCGAACGACCCTGTTCCACCAGTTATTAAAATAGTCTTATCTTTGAATGCTTTCATGCATATATATTTTTTTTAGGCCATCAATCATAATCTCCCATTTGGGGATCTGATATTTTGATTGTTTTAGCAATTTATTGCAGTTAAGCGATCTGTCAATAGATAAAGTATTGTGATCTTTTATTACCTCTATTCCTGTTTCAAATTTCTTACTTATAAGTTTTAATAAATTATATTTCGAGATCTTTTCACCAGAAACATTAAATAGTCCTTTTAGATCTTTCTTAATAAATATCTCTCTTATTGCTCTTGAGAGATAATAATTTGATAATCCAGAAAAGAAAGCTTGTGTATAACCCTTTACATTTTCATCTTGAGATAGGAACCATTCCAATAGCCCATACTTAGAACCAACTTCAAAACCAATAGTTGAAGTTCTTACAGTTATATTATTGTTATCTATAATTTCGCCTGCTGCTTTTGTTATTCCATATAAGTCATTCGCATCAGTTTTGTCATTTTCAGAGTAATTTCCTTTTTTTCCTGAGAAAACACAATCTGAACTTATATGAATCAACTTAGATTTATTTTCAGTGCAGCACTTAGCTAACCTATGTGGTAATTCAGCGTTTAAATATTTAACCTCATCTTTAGTAAATTTATGATCTATATGTTTGGTTATGCCTGCACAATTAATTATGTAATTTGGATTTAACTCATGAAATAAATTCTTAAATGAACCTTCTAAGAAAAGGTCTAATTTAAAGAAATTCTTATAATTTCTAAAATGAAAATTTTTGTTATAGGTTCCCAAAACAATTGACTCATTGTTGCTTGACATTTCTCGCATAATTCCATTACCAATCATGCCACTCGCCCCCAAAATAAGAATTTTTTTCATATTCTTTTCATTTGCTCTTTAAAAATACTGTACAGCCTGTCAATATTTAAATCCATTTGAAAATTTTCTTCAAAATACATTTTTCCTTTCTTGCCCATTTCATTTCTTACATCCTCACTTTTTTGACTTATTTCTAAAATTATATTTACTAATTGATCAACTGATTCTGCCGGAGCGACCATTCCACTTTTAGACTCCTTAATTATCTCAGCTGCAGCGCCGTCAATGCTTCCTATTATTGGCTTGCCTGCGGCAAGATAAGCTTGAAGTTTATATGGCACAGTAAAAGAAAATATTTCATGTGATGCCAAAGAAATTAATAAGGCATCAGCTTTTCTATAAATATAATCAATTTCTTCACTCTCAACATAGCCTGCAAGCTTTAAATTAGTCAATTTCTTGTATTTTATTTGTTGCTCTACCCAATTGTATTCACTTCCACCACCAAATAAAATAATACTAATATTAGTATTAATTTTTAAAAGCTCCTCACATGAGTTTACTAAAGTCTTCATGGACTGAGCTGAGCCTATATTTCCAGCAAAAACAATATTAAAACCGCTATCAAAATAAGTATTAATAATTTTATTTGTATGTTGATTCGCATTTATAAGGGTTTTTTTTTCATATGAGTTTGGATAGTAAGCAATTGGAACGTTGGTATATTTACGTATTTTTTTTTCAAATTTTTTAGATGAAATTAATATTAAGTCAGAATTTCTATAGATAAATTTTACTAATATTTCTATTAATGATAAAATAAATTTATTATTAACATTTTTGGTTGCTGTAACTGACTCAGGCCACAAATCTTGAACCCATAATATAACTCTTACTTTAAAAATTGACCTTAATACAATTGCTGGCAGGGCAGATAACAGCGGAGATGGCAAAAATACAAAAATAATATCGGATCTGATTTTATTAAAAAAAAAAGGATATAAAAAAATACCATTTACAACGTAGCTTATATAATTGAAGACTAAATTTAATAATGAAGACCCACTTCTTTTTATAATTGGTATTCTAATCATCTTTAAGTCTGTGAAATAATCTCTAAAAAAATATTTTTTTTTAAAATTTTTAAACTTTTCTTTTGATGGATAACTAGGATTGGCAGTTAAAATTGTTATTTCAACATTTTTATCTTTTAGTTTATTGGCAATATCATTTATTATAAAGTTTTCCGGCCAGAAATATTGTGTCATTATTGAAATTTTCATGGGTACATTTAAAAATAGCATAAGAAATTGAAATCCAAAACATAATACTACTAGCTGGATGGAACAGAACAGCATTATTAAAAATCATATTAATTACAATAATAGAAGTAATTAGTATAAATATTTTAGATAAAATATCTTTATTTGCCCTCAAATTAACAACATGGAATTGTAAGTTTATATACACTAAAATAATAAATGAAACAAGTAAACCGAGGCCACCTATTTGTATTAAATCTAAGAATTGATTATGAGATGTGTAATATCTTGTAGAGAATGTTTCTCCAGATAAACCAAATACTCCACCACCACCAGCTAATCCAACACCAAATAAAAAACTTAAGAGACTAAAATTTTGAAATCCTGTTTCTCCAAACAATCTAAAAAATATATTATCGATTAATAATCCTGTATCATTAATGATTAAATCCTCACTAAAATTTATATTAAACAAAATTGTTAAAAGAGTATTAAAATATTCTGAGAAAACATTATCCGGAAAATAAATCGTCACATACAAAAATAAAATTAGTATTATAAAGCTAGAAAAAAGAATAAAAATTTTGTTTTTTGAGAATATAAAAATAAATATAAATGCGATAAACACATTTAAGAATGCTGCTTTTGATAAAGTAAAGATCGTTGAAATCAGAACTATTGAGAAAAATAATATTTTAATTATTTTTCTTTTTAAAATAAAAAAAGAAATAATAAGACTAGATGCTACAGCACATCCATACATATTTTCTGAACCAAACAAAGAATTATATCTTAAGGAGTCCACTGCTCTTAATGCCGGTTCTCCTAAAGCATTAATCGGACCAATTATACCTTGTAATATTAAAGATAGTGCTGCGAGGAGAGTTAAAAACAAATATAAAAGTAGAACTTTTTTGAAACTTTCTTCAGATTGTAAAAACTTATAAATTACTAAGGGTAAAAGTGGCATAATTAACATTCTAGGCATAGATTTTAGAATGCTAGAAGTATCCAAATTAGAGAATGATATAATTAATGATAATAAAAAAAATAAAAGCAATATGACATATGAAATTGTAATTGATGATTTTAGGATAAATATCCTGGGATTTTTCAAATAATCAAAAATAAAAATCAGATATATGGACGATAAAAGGCCATAGTAAATTATTATATTTGATCTGAAAACATTAAATAAAAGAATTGTGATAAAGAAAAAAAGAATAATATTTCGTGATCCATTAAATTCTTTTTGCATTTTCGTCATTTATAGCCTCTAGAAAACCAACCTTTTCTTGAGTCATGTATGTTAAAGGTCTCTTTTCTTCTCCTTTGCATCCCATGATAGTATGCAAAAAAAAGAGTTAACCTAAAAAGAAAAGGTGAATACAGTAAACTTATCCTATCAGTATTCCTTAAATAGATTTTCAATAAATTATAGAGAATTTTATATAAAAATAAGTTTAAAAGAACTTTAATTATTAATCCAATCTTGTTATTAGACTCTTTTTCTAAATAATATAGTGGAATTTGTCTTGCTGCATCCATATTTTGATCAATTAGATGCGGCATTGCTGTAAAAGCAACATGAGATATTTTAATTGTATAATTTATAATATCTCCACTAGTTTCGTCATGTAAAACTTCAGGTTTAGCGCCCAAAATTTTAAAATCATCTTTAATCAACCTCCATGCCCAATCAGCATCCTCTAATCCATAGCCAATAATATTCTCATTAAATAATATATTCTTTTTAAGTATTTCAGTTTTTTCAAAACCACATACTCCAGTAACAATACGATTGAAGTTCAATTCAATGAAATTATTTGATTTTTGTATTTTAAAATTTCTGGAGTCTCTATATCGATAATAATTACTTTTTTTTAACAAATTTTTCTTGGTTATATATTGCCCACAATAAATATTTTTTTTGTTATTCAATTTAAATAATTCTATAAATTCTTTAATTGTATTATTTATAGGAATGCAGTCATCATCCAGTAATAAAATATGATTATATTTTGCTTTTATTATTCCAGCATTTCTTTTTTCGCATATGCTGTTATTTTTTGAATGTATAATATAAATATTATCTATTTTTTTCTCAAAAATAAATTTATTAACTTTTTTCTCAGTATTATCAGTGCTGTTACTATCACATATTATAATTTCGTACTCAATATCTTTAGATTGAGATATGATTGCTTTTATGCAACAAATTAATTTTTCTACTCTATTCCATGTAGGTATTACGACAGAAATCGAAATTTTGTCAGACATTTTATGACCTTATCATTGAAATTAAAAATTTTGGAGTTGATAAGAATAATAGTAGTTTAATTAGTAAATAAAAATTATTTATTAAAAATAAATATTTTATCGCCTTAAGTCTTTCATTTCTAAGTATTAAAGAGAGACCTTTCAATCCATATGCATGACTTTCTAAATATTTAAAATTTTTTTTACTTGAAAAATCACTTTTAGATTTCATACAATTTACCCAGTAAATAAGCTCATCTGCATTCAATTTTAATTTTTTAATACTTAAATTATTTCCGTGCCAACGATAATATGACAGTGGCTCTTGTACAGAAGCTAATTTCCACTTGACTAAAAGTCGTAAAACCAAATCATAATCTCCAATGATTTCAAATTTTTTATCAAAACCATATTCCAAGCTTTCATATGCTTTTCTCGAAATCATTAATGTCGACATTCCAACATAATTCATTTTCAAAGCTTCATTTAAGATAAAGCCATTGGGAATTTTTTTTTCAAATGATTTTTTAACGAGCTTTTTTCTTTCATTTAGTAAAAAATAATTTGTACAGCTTAGACCAATATTTTCATCTCTGAATGTTTCTATTTGGATCTCCAGTTTGCTTGGTTTCCACTTATCATCAACATCAAGAAATGCAAATATATCTCCATTTGCAAGTTCTATTGCTTTTTTCCTAGCCTCATATAATGGGATTGTCTGATTTGAAAAAAAATACTTTAGTCTTAAATGTTTATATTTCATGAATATTTCTTTTGATTGATCAGTAGAATTGTTATCAAAAAAAATAACTTCATAGTTAATATAAGTTTGATTGAGAACTGAGTCGATAGCTTCGTTCAGATATTTCTCACCATTATGACAATTCATAATTATACTAATAAATGGACTTTGTTTGTTCATATTATTATTTCCGAAAGAAAAAATTATTAGACGCAAAATCTAATACTTTATCAATATCATATTCAAGATTTTTAAATTTTTTTATATTTAACGTTGAAACAATTTTTCTATTATTTATTGAGTATTTTTTGTAGTTTTCTGTATCATATTTATTAGTTTCTACATTTATCGAAATTTTAAATTTTTTATAAGATATCTTTTTTATCATTTGAGCAACAGTTCTAATTTTAACAGATTTATTTCTAGAAATGTTAAAGACACCGCTGATACTTTTATTTTTAAGCCTTATTATCTTATAAATTATATTATTAAAATCACTTAATGAAATAAAATCTCTGATTTGGTTTCCTGATGTTTTTAACAATATTTTTTTTTTCAATATTGATTGTTTACATAAATCATTAATTACCAAACCCCAGCAATTAATATTCTTATTTGTTGGACAACCTGATATATTTGAAATTCTGAGAATAATTGGATTTATATTTTTACCATTACAAAATTTAAAAATTTCTCTTTCAGCCTGATAATGTGTTTTTGCATATATAGAATTAGGATTTGGTTTTTTTTCTTCACTGGTATTTAGGCAAAGATTATTTCCGTATACATGAATTGTGGAGAGATAAATAAATTGTTTTACTCCCATTTTAGAGGCATTCTTTAATAAGTTTATTGTTCCATCAACATTGATTTTTTTTGCTAACTGAGGATTGCGAATACAATCATCGTGATTTAAAGAAACTGTATGTATTATTGACTCTACATTTTTAAATATTGTTTTACTTATTTTATTTTTTTTAAGATCTACATGAACATAGTCTAAATCTTTATCAACTTTTAGTTTTAATCTTCGATTAGTGCCTCTTACAGAAAATTTTTTTTTATTCAAGAATTCTATTAAACTTGATCCTATATAACCATCTGATCCAGTTATTAAAATCATATTTTTTGATAATCAAATTTATTTTTTTTGAAATTATAGATTCCAGTTATTTTATCCAAATCTCTTTTAGTATCCACGCAATGCCAAAAAGACTCATGTTTATAGGCAGTTAATTTTTTTTCTAATACAAGCTTTTTCATGGGTTCTCTTTCTAAAATTGTCGTATTTTTTTCAATATATTTTGCAAAAACTGGCTCAACAACAAAAAAGCCTCCATTTATCCAACCCTTTTGTAATTGAGGTTTCTCCTCAAAGCTCTTAACTACATTTTTATTAATCTCAAGTTCACCAAATCTTGCTGGTGGATGCACTGCTGTCATTGTTAAAACTCTTTTATTTTTTTTATGACATTCTAAAAGTTTAACTAAATTTATGTCAGCGAGTCCATCGCCATAAGTTAAAAAAAATGTTTCTTTAGACAAATACCTAATTGCAATTTTGACTCTACCACCAGTCATTGTATTTTTTCCAGTCTCGATGAGTTGAACTGTCCAATTTCTTGAGGGTAAAAAGTATTTTTCATATTTGCCGCTTTTTGAAATAAGATAGGACTTCTTACTTTTTTCCCTAAAGTTTTTAAAGTACTCTTTTATTTTTTGACCTTTGTAACCCAATGCTACATAAAACTCACGATGACCATACTTTGCATATATATCCATTATATGAATAAGCATGGGATACTTTCCAATTCTTATCATGGGTTTAGGAATATCTTCAGTTATGTTTCCAAATCTTGTACCAAGTCCTCCAGCTAGTATCAAAACCTGCATAGTTTCACCACTTATATTTTACATCTTGAATTGGCAACCTATCCATTTCCTCATGTTCATGCTCAATACTTGCTAAATTTACCACTAAGCTCGAAGTCAAATCTACTCCCTGAAAGCCGAACCATAAACCAGGTTTCACGGTTAAACAACTGTAAGTATCATTGCTTAAAATGTATTCGTCGAATGGTCCGTCAATATTCTCGCAAAATACAAACTTTACTTTTCCAATTGGCACAGTAAGGTTCATAATCATTTTATTATGTCTTTTCCATGCTTTAACCGAGTCATGATGGATCCATGAAAAGTAAATTTCGCCAAATGTTGAAAAGTTTTCATCACTTTTTTTTATAAACTTATATATATCGCCATTTGGTAAATTGATTTTATTAAGTTTTTGTTCTGAAATATATGATTTCATTTTAACCAGTCGAGTTTTTTTTGCTTTGCATATTCTATATATAACTTTATATCATCTTTCGTTAATTTGTTTACATCGCAGTTATTATAAAAATGCTTGTACCAATTGATAGTCATTTCAGCTGTTTGATTAAAATCTAGAACTGAATGCCAATTTAATACATAAGCAGCTTTATCACAATTTAATTTCAATAAACCTGACTCAAAATTCTTGTTTTTTGATTTCGTAGTTTGATACTTTACATCCTTCCAATGTAATTTCATTTCTTTAACTAAATCAAGCACACTTTGTGATGATGGATGATAAGGCCCAAAATTGAATGACTCTCCAGAAAGTTTTGCGTCTTTAGCCAACATTAAACCTAACGTTAAATAGCCGCTTAATGGTTCTAATACATGTTGCCAAGGTCTTGTTGAATTTGGATTCCGTAAATTCACAACATTTTTTTTGGACCATGCTCTGACACAATCAGGAACGATTCTATCATTCGACCAATCGCCACCACCTATTACATTTCCAGCTCTAGCGGTTACTAATCTTATTTTATTGTTTTTTTTCCTGAAGAAAGAATTACAATAAGAATGTAAAGCAATTTCTGTAGATGCTTTTGAAGCGCTATAAGGATCTTTCCCTCCCAAAACATCATTTTCTTTGTAACCCCAAACTTGCTCAATGTTTTCATAACATTTGTCACTAGTAATCATAATCAGATTACAATTATTTTTAAGTTTGCTCGCTGCCTCAATAATATTTATTGAACCCAATAAGTTTGTTTTCCAAGTTAATAGGGGGTTATTGTATGATTCTTTTACAATTGCCTGTGCTGCGAGATGAAAAATAAAATCTGGTTTAATTGATGCAATGGTTTTATTAAGTTTTTTTTCATCAAGTATTGAGAAATATAAATTTTTGACTTTTGATTTACTTTTAAGCAAATTATGATGCGAAGGTACTGTATGTGGTGATAGTGAAATACCATAAACTTCAGCGTCAAGAGTTATTAACCATTGACTTAACCAGCTACCCTTAAAACCTGAATGGCCCGTAATCAGAATTTTTTTATTTTTGTATATATCGCTGAACATATTAACCCTTACTTTTATAATTTTTAATAAAATGGTCAATATTTCTATACGCTAACATCATAACAGTACCTTGTGGATTTTTTAAAAGCTTAGTATTTATAAGTGAGGAGTCACAGACATATAAGTTTTCATTTTCATTTATTTTACCATAGGAATTTGCAACACAATTTTTTGCTTCACCCATAGTTACGCCTCCCAGTATGTGAACTGAAGACATTTGTAAGTTTTTAATTGTGTTGAGAGAATTAGAGTATTTGTTAAAATAATTGTATTTGATTAAGTCAATTTTCTTATTTCCAATTGGGATAATTGAGTTAGCTTTAGTCTTTTTTATGAATTTGATTAATTCTCTATAGCCCTTTATCATACTAATTTTTTCATTTGAATTTAATCTGTATAATAAAAGAGGATTTTTAAAAAAGGGTATATTAAATATTCTTCCTTTGCCTAATGAAAAAGTTACATGAAAGATTTTCATTTTTTTCCAGTATTGCTTCACAAAATTTCTTATTTTTTTGTTATAGTGAAAAGACGACAAAATAAATTGGACTGAACTAGTGGCATTGCCTATTATGTGATTAGGATAGTTATCAATATTTTGAATGGCGACTACATCTTCATTTAGTTCTTGAATATTTTTTTCATATATACCTACAGCCTTTAGCATTGGATGAAAATTGAAATGCCTTATTATTTTTTTCATACCTTTTGAAATTCTACTTTTTAATAACAATTGATTTGTAAAAATTGATCCACAGCATAAGAATAAATTTTCTGCATAAATATTATACTTTTTATTTTTTGATTTAATTTGTAAACGCCACTTGTTCTCTATGAAATTAATTCTGATCACCTCAGTGTTAAGTGAAACTTTCCCATTATTTTCTATATATTCCTTAAGTAAGGTTTTACTCATTGAATTCTTAATATTGTCATTTGATATAAATCTTTTTAGTTTAGAGTTGCCTTTACTTGATATGTCTAATGCCTGAAAAAAGTTTGAAAAAAAATCTGAATTTTCATTATTTTCATAATTCACAAGCTCTCTAATTTTTTCTATATAGGCTTGATTTTCAGCTAAGGTAATTGAATCTGTCAAAAATTCATCTCTCCAATTATTTAAAAAAATCTCATCAGGTTCATGATAAAGTCCACTATTTATTTCGCTTCCTCCACCCATGCAAGACCCCGATGAATAAGCTACCATTTCAGGAAAATATGTAGAGTTTAATCCACCCCTATACCATTTTTTTTTAAATTCATCTCCTGGATGTTTAGTTGATGGCAAATCATAATAATCCCCTTTTTCAATCACAAGAACTTCACCATTAAAATTTTTATTAAGCTCATTAGATACCACTGAACCTGATGGCCCTGAACCAATTACAACAAATTTAAAATTTTCATTTTCTTCAGTTACTTTCTCATTCAGATTTAATTTTTCTATTTTTTCACTTCCATATTGATGAAATGATATAATTATCAACAGAAAATCATCAATTTTTGATACTATAAAATTAAAAATAGAAAAGAATTTATATATTTTTTTTTGATTTAAATAACTTATCTTAGAAAATGATTTAAAAAAGAAAATATAAGTAAAAATATTTAATATTAATATATAAGAATATAAAGCTAATAGAATAATTTTATCAGCCTTTTTTATGTGAGAGATAATCACATTTTTTTTTACTATATCATTTGATAAGTTGTAATATTTGCATACAAAATTATAATAAGCTTCTATTTTTGCTTCCATACTGATCATTCTTTATTCAGTTTATATAATATAAAGTGATTATTTCTATCTATTACTTCAAAATTTAACTGATGTTTTGATTCTGTAATTAAATAACCATAATCCTGATATTCAAGTAAAATTTCACGAAAGTTACTTTCATTTCTCGACAAAAAAAGCTCTCTCATATATGAGTAATTAATTTTTGATTTTTGAGGAGGTAAATTTAAGTAATTTGTTCCAATTAGTAATTTCATTCTTTTTTCTATTTCTCCATAAATAATTTTATTACCCATTGCAACATTTCCATCATGATGTTCTTGAAAAAATATTTTATACAAAGGCAGTGAGTCTCTTATGTGAAATAAGTATGGAGGAATTATTATTCCTTCACCAGCATTAAGATTTTGTAGTATCATAGTAGTTAAATCTTTGTAAATCTTTGGATCTTGGTATTTATTATTAAAACTACTATTAATTTTTTTTGGATTTTTTTTGTTAAGAATGTAAAGTTCATAAAGTGTTTTTCTTCCAAATGAGCCAGAGTAATTTTCTTCTTTTAAATCTACTTCATAAATTTTTGGAACAATAGGATTGCTGTTGCCTTTAAATATTGTAAAATTAAGAAGAGCATTTCTGTATAATATTTTATCATTTTTAATATTATTGAGACTTTTAAAATAAGAGCTCTGATCAGAGGAATTTTTAATGGAATACACAGTTGCAAGAAAAAATATAATGCAAAAGAAAATAATAGTAGATTTTGTGGAAACCCAATATTTTGAGAGAAATATACTAAAGTATTTTGACCATAAAAAAATAAGTGGGAAAATAGTAAACGATAAAATTTTATGACCTGGCTGCATTCCAATAAGAATAGGTGCAAGAAAAAAATTTGTGACTGGTAGTGAAATCTCAATTAAAATAAATATGATTGCACCAATTACTGGTAAAGAAGCCAAATTGAGTAAAAATAATTCGAAGTAAGTTATGTTTTTAATAAATTTAAAATACGAGAAAACTGTTAAGAAAACAAATAAGGAATGGAATATGAAAGTAAATGGAGAATATAATAGTCGGTACAGAACTGAAAAGTCGTCAACTTCATCGCGAACCATATTAAAATACCAATCAGAATTACTAACTTGATATTCTGTTTCTAATAATCCTAAATTATAGACCTTAATAACAGTTGGTATTAAGAAAATTAGTGGAAATAAAATACAAGTAATTACTTTAATAATGTCTTTCTTGTTAATAAGAAAAAAAAATAATTCATATGCAATAATCAAAGATACTAAATATATTCCTGAATTAGGATGTACTAGCAAACTGATTGATGCAAAAAATACTCCATAAATATATTTATTCTTTAAATAGCAATAAATAGTAATTAAATATAAAATACCGATTAAATATCTGACCGAGAAAATAACAGAACCCCAGCCAATACCACTTGAAAACCCTTGAAAAAAGTTAATACCTATAATTGAATTACAAACAGCATTAAATAGTGGACTAAACAATAAAAAACTTAAAATTGCAGCTAAAGCATTTTTAGTGAAGGCATAAACTATAATATAAATTAATATTGATAATATTAATTCAGAAAATATTGAAAATAAAAAAAATAATTTTGGACTATCAAATATGTCGCTAAGAATAAAATAGATTGGTGTTTTTAAAAATAAATAAAAAAGATTTATTCTATCAGAATGGATGTTCTGATTTTCTAGCTCTGAAATTAAATAATGAGTCTCAAAATATATGGGTAGATGATTTGGATAAATAATCCAGAAACTTAAAATTAAAATAATTGATATTAATCCAAGATTGAAACTTTCAAAAAGTTTCATATTTTGAAAACAGAAATTTCACATACAAAATAGGCAATTGCTAAGCCTAAAACCATTCCACCAATAACTTCATGAAATTTATGACCTATTTTCTCTCTAATTTTTACCTTATCATCAAAATTATTAATTAATATTCTGGCATGTGATTCAATTTGTTTTCTAAGGTCAAGAGAATCTATTGCAACTATGATCATAATAGTCAATCCGACCATTGCTATCAAAGAATCAAAGCCATCAATAAATACGATAGTAAAATAAGTAGACGATGTAATTGTGTTGTGAGTGCTTGGGAAGTTACCCATTCCTATCTTATCAAAGGATAATTTTCTTGATTTAATTGAGTTAATTATGAACTTTAGTAAACCAGCAATAATGTATCCAATGATCGGTATAAAAATAGGTAGATTTTGTAGCATCTAGTAAAAGTATATCGAAACAATAAAAAATGAAATCCATAATATTACACTTAGGTATATATTTGGATCTTTTAAAACTAATTCAGATGGGTCGTCAGCAGAGTTTTTTATTATTACAACTCTTAAATAATGAAGAATTGCATATATAACAAAAACTGATGATATTATTGTGTAATTCCCAAATTGAAGTTTAGCATAGTCACTTAGACAAAATAATAAATAAGAGGTCATAACAACTGCACTTATACAACAGCTTAGCAAATCTAAATAATATATTGAATAATTTTGTTTTTGGTTCTCAGTAGTAACTATATCACTTCTACGCTTTCCAATTACCAATAACATAGATAAAAGACCAATTGAAACTATTATCCAGTTTGAAAGTGAAACATTTATAATTAATGCACCGTAAATAAGTCTTATAACAAATCCTGACGATACTAAGAATAGCTCAAGTACTGGAATATTTTTAAGACCCAGAGTGTATAAAATATTTAATATTAAATAAATCAATAAACAATAATACGAAGAGGTATTAAGGTTGAAGTAAAAATAGGTTGAAAATAGCACTGTTACTAATATTGCACATATTATAAAAGCGTATATTCTTGAAATTTTTCCTGATGCAATTGGCCTTAATTTTTTTTTGTGGTGTTGCCTGTCCTTTTCAATGTCAAATAGATCATTAAAAATATAAACACTACTTGAAAGAATACAAAATGAGATTAATCCAAGAATAATAAGTTTTATATTTGATAAATCAATTTGAGCAGAAAAGAAAATTGGTGCAAAGATAATAAAATTTTTGTGCCATTGATAAGGTCTTAAAATTTTAAATGTATTTAAAAATTTATTATTCATTTATAAAAACAAAGGCACTAGCTTCAATATTTTTTGCTTCAAAGGAGATTGGTGTAAGCTTCCACTATTTTTAACTGATAAAATTAATTCTCTATTTTCTATATACCATTTATAGCTTTCGATAATCATATCTACATTACTAAATTTTGGCTTAAAATTTAAAATTTTATTAGTTTCCTCTGTATCAAAATATAAACTTCTTCCATACATTAATGAATGATAGGGTCCAAGTGGAGACAGACCAATGTAACTAGAAATATTCATGCATATTTCTGTAAATTTAAGAGGTAAACTTTTTATTTTACTTGATGTATTTGCATATGAAATTAACGCGTCTAATGTTTCCCTCATAGTGCCAAATTCGTCAGTACCAACATTCAAAATATAATTTTTATCTAGCTTTGATGCAATAATACATGATTTGGCCAAATCGTCTGCATGAATGAATTGATAAATATTCTTACCGCCATCAAGAACAGGTATATTTTTTCCATTGTAAACCCATTCAAACAATATTTGAAATATACCAAGTCTACCTGTACCTAAAATCGTTCTTGGACGTACTATTGAACAACTAAGGCCTTGTTCAATATAGTTATGACATAATTTTTCACCAGCAAGCTTTGCTCTTCCGTAATCTTCAGCAGGTGTTGGTAACGTATTATTATATACAGGATTAGACTTTGGCACGCCAAAAATGGCACTGGATGATGTATAAATGATTTTCGATGTACCGGAAGAAATACAATTTTCTAATAAATTTTTCGTTCCATCTTTATTAACAGACCAAAATAAATTTTTATCTTTTGCGATAGGAACTTGGGCGACATTATGAAAAACAATATCTACTGACGATAAAGCTTCTTTTAATTTTATTTTATCTCTAATGTCACCTATTAATGAAATTAAATTTTTGTGTTTCATGTGCGAGTGATTAAGGTCATAGCTAATAACGCTAGCATCGTTCTCTCTGAGGAGTTGATTAATTAATGTGCTCCCAAAATAACCTGCCCCACCTGTAACTAGATATTTCATTTATTAAGTTTTATTTTTTGTAAAGATTTAAGAAGATTTGTATTTGCATATTTAGAAACAAATTTATTTTTTTTCATTTGCACATCATTTTTATTCCACCACCGATCAACATTAAAATGTATCTTATTAATAAATTTAATTGCACTTTCAGGATCTAAAAATACGATATTTACACTCATAAGATCTCTTATATCTTTAAACCTCTCTTTATAAAGAGGATTTATCTTATAATCCCAAAAAATGAGAATTGTAGGTCTATTTAGCTTAAGTGACTCTAAAAACACTGTCGAATTATTTGTACAAATATTTAGTGAGGAATATCTTAAAATTTTGTCGGAATTATTGTGTTCAATAAAATTTTCAAAATTGCATTTAATATGAATATCTTTTTTAAGATCGACTCCAAATTTCTTTTGCTCAGGGTGTAATTTAACAAAAAATTTATTGATGTGTTTTAATGAATTTGTCAAAGATATTAGATTTTTAGTGTAAAGATTGTTCCAAAATGGGCTATCCCATGCTTCTCCCCTTTCATAGGATTTCCTTCTGGTACAAAATAAAATTATCATTTTATTATTTTTTAAAAAAATTCTTGATCTAAAAAGGAGTTTACAAGAAATAAATTCCTTTATTTTATTATCATTTTTATTGCTCCATCCCCACGTTAGCCTGTAATCACATATATTATTTTCAATGGCCTCAATGTGTGAATTAAATCTTGTAAATCCAAATGCACCTCCATGCTGAAAAATAAAAAGATTATTATCAGTATTATTGTAATACTCAGATAGCCATATTTTTAATTTGTCATTAATAAAGTGTGATGTAGAAGAGTAAATATTTTTTACTTTTTTAGGAAAGGGCGTTTTCTGTAAAGAAATTATGTAATTTTCAATATAAAGAATTGGCATAAAAATATATGAAATATTAAATATATTTTGGTGATCTTTGTCTGTAGGTAATTCAAATAATTCAAATATTTTTTGCTTCCTTTCATTACAAAGTTCATAACTTTCTTTATCGTTTCTATAAACATAAAAATTTAATGTTAAAATCTTTATAATTTTTTCAATAACATTATTAAATCCAAGATCAATTATTAAATTTTTTCTTTTATTTAAAAAAAATAATTTTCTAAAATAAAATAAAAATATATTTTTTCTTATTATCGGTTTTGCTTTTTTTTCTCTACCATTATTGTTTTTTACGTATACGACTTTATATCCAAGTTTTTTGAAAATTAGAGAATATATTAAGGAATTCCATTCATGACTATATAATAATTTGGTGAAATCTTGATAGTTATAGGGAATATGCTCTTCTATAGACAAATGGTTTGAATAAAAAATAACTTCTTTTTCAAGCTTCAAATCATAAATAAGTCTTTCTCTTGAGAGGATAGTATAAATTACTGTTTTTAGATATGGACCAATTAACATTTCCCAGTTTCTAGAATTTGATGACTTTTTGTGAACTAAATTAAGCTTATTTATGAAAGCTACAAGTTCGTCGTTATAAGTTCTTTCAAATCTAGCAAAATTTGCCGCTGAATTTTTGCTATGACTAATTGGTAGTACTTTAATATTATTTTTTCTCACGTCATCTTGGTATTGTTGATCATCTGTCCAATCTCCAAACACAAAAATTTTTTTATCTGAATTATTTTTAGTTAGTGAAATAACTTTATTTAAAATATTTGGATTAGAAATAATGATCATTAATTATTTTCTTTTAAATATATTTATTGTGAGTCTTGGATTTATGATTATTAAAATCCTAACTATTTTTTCTTTGATTATCTGGAGAATTCTCCAATATAAAGGAGTTTTTTTTAAATCAATCTTTTGAAAAATGGTAAAATAAAAAAAATATGCTTTACAATAATTTATTATATTGAACGAAAAATCAAATTTATAATTAAATTTTTTCATTTCCTGAAAACATATTTTTTCAACCATATTTATTAAATTTTTACTTAGATATTTTCTCCATCTCTTTTCAACTTCAACTATGTTATAATAATTACTTGGAACCTGATCTACTAAATCATTTTCATTATTTACTTCTAAATAAGCCGATTCGCCATGCCAAGTTTCTTTTAGAATAGTCTCTTTTAAATTGATATTTTCAAAGGATAAGTTCATCCAAGAAAGTAGCTCGGTCATTTCTGATTTCAAATCTTGATGCATTTCTTCATTTTTCATAAAGTAAATGCTATTTTTTTTTAATTTTTTTATTTCTTTTGTACATTTACGTGAATAAAGCCATATCAAAATAATAAAATTAAAATCATGAGCATTTAGTTCGTTATCATCTTGTACTCTAGTCATAGCTCTTATAGATCCAGAAATTGCTGCCCTTGGATCTCTCATCATAATAATTATTCTTGAATTAAATAATTTTATATATTCTTCATTGAAAAATGGGACATGTTCCTGAACGACAATTGCCTTTATATTTTTAATATCAATATTATATATTTTTGCATAGCTGTAATGAATTCCATAAAATAGTTTTTTAAATTTATTTTTTTCGTTTGAAGACATCATATATTCTGTCAAATTTTTTTCAAACATTGCGGTTTGATTTTGATCAAATAAAAATTTTCTTCTTCGTACTTGATAAGATTTATCATTTTTTAGAGTGTTTAATAACAATTTGACCATTTTCTCATCACTAAAATTTTTCTTTAATTTGCACAATTTTAATGTTCGAAAAAAACTGAACGCAGGCATTATCAATATCTTTGAATGACCATCTAAAAGTGAATGTAACCAATCGATTCCATTGTGCCCAAAACTTGAAATTGTATAAATTGGCAATGATGTAATGAAAGTCATTTAATACAACTTATTTATATTTTTTTCATTCCCCATCTCTCAAATGAGATTTTTGGAGATTTGAACTTAATAAGTTTTGCCCTATTTTTTTTGATAAATTCATCACAGGCGATTTTAGCACCTGGAAATTTAATAGAATAATATTCGTCTAAGAAAAATAAACCATTTTTCTCTAGTAAAGGCCATAGATAATTTAAACTATAATGATACGACATATACAAATCACAATCTAAAATTCCAGCTAAAATAGTATTTCTAGGCTTAAATGCTTTCATTGTTTTATCAAATTGACCATCAATCAACTTAATATTATCTAAACCTAAATATTTAATTTTTTTTAAAATACTACTTTTCTTAGTGTTTGAAAAATTTTTTGAGGAGCTAATTGAAGAAAAGTCTTTTTTATTTTTACTGGTCTTATTAAGTATCTCAATTGATTTTTTAAAATTTCTGAATTGCTCATTTGATATCAACTTTTCTTTTTTTAATTTATAAAACATTGATACATCATCGTTTTTATTTTTATGCTTTGGAAATCCACTAAAACTATCAAAGCCATATATTATTTTTTTTGAATTATTTTCTTTTAAAAATAATGCAGTTGATAAAATTGAGCTTCCTTGAAAAACTCCAGCTTCAACCAAGTCGCCAGGTTTTTTTAAATTCATTTTTAAAAAATTAAAATATGAATCAAATTTTCCCTTTTTTCTATAATTATAAATATTGAGTAAATTCCACTCAAAATCTTTTTCAGGGTAGTAAACCAAAGTCTATTCCTTTCTTTGAATTGATGTATTCTCTATTTTAAAAACTTTATCACATATCTTTAGTGTATTGTAATCATGAGAAATAATAAACATAGTTTTGTCACCCTTAAGTTTATTTATTGACTCGAGTATTTTTTGCTCAGTTAACTTATCTAATGCGCTAGTAGCTTCATCAAATATTACAATACTTGGATCATGATAAATTGCCCTAGCTATACCTAATCTCTGTTTCTGACCACCAGAAATCATTATTCCTTTTTCACCAATCTTTGTATTTAGTTTTAAGGGCAAGTCATTTATAAATTCTGTAAGTTCTACTTTTTCGATTAAGGAATAAATAAACTCTTCATTTATTTCATCATCATCTAAACCAAAACCAATATTTTCTTTTATTGATGAGTCTAAAAAATATATATTTTGTGGAACGTAACCTATTATATTTTGGTAGGGTCTTAAATTTTGACCTATATCTTTGTTATCGATAGTGATCTGCCCACTTGATGGTTTTAGTAGGCCAGTAATTAAGTCTACAAATGTGCTTTTTCCCTCGCCACTTTTTCCTATTATTCCAACACAATCACCTTTATTAATTTCCAAATCTACATTTTTTAAGACATATTTATCTGATGAAGGATACTTAAAAGATACATCCATGAAAGAAATTTTATCTTTAAAGGAAACTTTCTTTTTATCTTTAATTTCTTTTCTAGTTTTAAGGCTTTTTAAGTTGTTAATCTCTTTATGAAGCATTTCAATTACTGGTAATGAAAATCTTAAGTTTTGTACTGCGGCCATAATCCTATTTACTGAAGGAATTATTCGTGTTGCACTAGCTGCTAATAATCCTAATACGGGAATAAGAGATACTAAGTCTTTACTAGACAATAGGGTCGTAAAAATAAGGAAAAAAACAACTAAAACAGCAAGAAACTCAGCAAGCATTCTTGGCAGTTGATTCATAAATTTTATATTTCTTAACATTTTTGATAATCCAAGATTGTTAAAGTCATAAATCTTCAAAAAATAATCTTCTCTTCCATATAATTTAACCTCCTTGATACCCCCTAAACCCTGTTGTAAATGTTGAATTCTCATGCCCTCAAATAAATGTCTGTTGTCACCCCACATTCCTATTAATTTTCTAGTTGTTTTTTGAAAAATAAAACCGAACAGAATAAATACTATGCCTAATATTAAAGTTGATGAAGTATCAACAATTAGTAAAAAAGTTAAAATACCAATTATAACAAAACATTCAGTAATAAGTATTAGACTGCTCAAGATTGACAGGGTAAATTGACTTGTTTCAGTTGTAGTATTCCTTATCAACCTTGCAGAATTTTCATGTATGTGAAAATTATAATCTTCATTCAAATAACTCTTAAACAATCGTTTAGAGGTATTCCTCTGAGCACCATAAGCAATTGAAAATTGAAACCAATAAAAGAATGATAAAAAGATATTTTTAACAAGAAAAACAATTACGAGGGTAATCAGTGAATAAAAAATTAGCTCATTTTTATCTATATTATTATATACGTGTTCAGCATTAAAGGACTTGAATAAGCTCAAAAAAGATTCTGGATCTACGATCAATCCAATAACAGGCAATATAAGTCCAATACTTAATGTTTCGAGAAACATTGCAAAAATCATAAGTATTGAAAGAAAAATGACTTTGTTTTTGTCATTTTTACCTAAGATGTTCCAGATTTTTAAAAGCAAATACATATTATTTGTAATATTTAGAATACCAATTTATAAATCTTGATATTCCCTCTTCGATAGAAGTTACATTTTGTTTCCCAATTTTTTTTAATAATTTTTTATTACTTGCATGAGTTTTAAAAGTATCCCCAAGTTGTAAAGGTTTTAAATTTACTTTTGCTTTCTTGCCAATTTTTTTTTGAATGAGTCGCAAAAAATATCTCAAGGTTTGAGGTTTTGAGTTTGCAATGTTATAAATTTCAAATGGTGGTTTGTTTTTTGGTTTATGTAAAATTAATTCTATAATAGAGTCTACGGTATCATCAATATATGTAAAATCTCTAATATGATTTCCATTGTTAAAAAGATTTATAAATTTATTTTTAAATATTGAGTCGGTAAATTTAAATAACGACATATCGGGTCTTCCGTAAGGTCCGTAAACAGTAAAAAAACGCAGACATGTGACAGGAAGATCATAAATATTGCTGTAAGAGTATGCCATTACCTCATTACTTTTTTTTGTCGCCGCATAAAATGAAAGGGGATTATCAGTATTGAAATTTTCTTCTAGTGGAAATTTTTTACTTTTACCATACACAGAACTAGTCGATGCAAATAAAAAATGTTTTACTTTATTAATCCTTGCGACATCTAAAACATTAAAGAAACCAACTAAATTTGATTTGACGTATTCATCGGGGTTTTTTACAGAAAATCTTACACCCGCCTGTGCTGCTAAATGAACTACAAAGTCATAATTATATTTTTTGAAATTTGAGTTAAGTTTTTTTTTGTCTGATATATCCAACTTAAAAAATTTATACTCTTTTTTATATTTTTTTAAATTTTTCAATCTTTCTTTTTTTAAATTAACATCGTAATACGAGTTTAGGTTATCTATTCCATATACTTGATGATTTTTGGATAGTAATGCTCTAGATAAATGATATCCAATAAAGCCGCAGCTTCCAGTTATAAGAATTTTATATTTTTTAGACATTGAAAATACTTATAAGATCATCCTTTCTAAGCTTAACAGGATGATTATTGAGTCTTTCGATATTTATATTATCGATAACCTCTTTTATACTTTCATTATTATCAAGAGATAATTCACTTAAATTATTAGTTAACTTGCAACTACTCATCATTTTATACCATAAGATTTCTGCTTCTTTTGAATTGTGCACATCCATCATTTGATAAATTTCTTTTTGCCTCAATAACATTGTATCATTATGTGATTGCTTGTTATTAAGAGAAACTCTTTCATTCAATTCAAAAAATTTTCCTAGCGTTAGTGCAACTGCATGTCCATGGGCAATATTGCTTATTTCAGATATCTTGTATGAAAGTGCATGTGGTGCAGTTGTCTTAGTAAGATTAATTGCCTTCCCAGATAAATGAGCTGCTTCTACAATTAGTCTTCTTGATTCGCTGAGTGGACTAGAAATTGACTCATCAATATTATTTAAGATTAACTTTATTGCCTCAGCAGCATATTTTCTACTTTCATCAGTAGATGCTTTAGACCAATAGGACTCTATTGATTGACATAATGCATCAAAAATCGAACTGGCAACATTATATTTATCTAGATCTGCTGTTAGTTTACTATCTATTATAGCAATATCAGGAATCAATAATTGACTTGCTAATGAATACTTTACCCTGTCAATGTAAACAACTGCAAAATGAGTAGCTTCACTTCCAGTTCCACAAGTAGTTGGTATGGCAATATGCTTAATTTGGTTTGATTTTAATTTCACTTTACCCCTAGATAACATTTCTTCATCATCTAGTGATGACGTAAAAGCACATATAAGCTTTGACATATCTATTACTGATCCACCTCCCAGAGAGATAATGCTATCACAATTATTTTTATCCATCATATGTTTTCCTCTAATTGCATCTTCAATTTTTGGATTCAAAGAAAAATCTTTAAATACGTTTAAATCAAAATTTTCCTTTAACTCTTTAACAACTTCATTGTTATAGTTACTTTGTATAGTCTTTTTGCCAGTGACTAATAATGGCTTTTTAACTTTTAAATGATTACAAAATTTAATAATTTCTTTTGAAGCACCTGGCTTAATAAAGTTAATTTGCATTATTTACTTTTCATATTTAAAAAATTAATAAATTTTTCTTTATTTTCATTAGGCGTTTCTTTCGGTCTGCCAATTTCTTTTCTATAATTAGTGTTTAATCTTATTTCAAGAAACGAACATTTATTTTCCATAAAAATACTATCTATTGCACTAATAAGTTTTTTGGCATTAGTAACTTTTAACACTTTTTCATATCCACATGCTTTTGCTATTTTAAGAAAATCGATTTCAAATCCTAATGTCTTTTGATTTCCAACAGATCCGTGAACACCATTATTTAACATTATATGCACATAGTTTTTTGGTTTATTTATCCCAATTGTTGTCAAAGAACCTAGATGCATAAGAGCGGAACCGTCACCATCCAAACACAAGATTTTTTTATCATGAATATTTTGAGCTATTCCAAAACCAATACTAGAAGCGTGTCCCATTCCACCAACACATAAGAAATTATTATGATCAAATTTTTTATTTTCATATAATTCTCTTGAAATCATTCCTGTAGTAGATACCAAAACAGTATTCTTATTAATTTTATCTATAATTAATTTAATTGCTTTCTCTCTTGAAAGTGGGTAGTTGTTTTTTGTATTAAGTGCTACACCATTATCTTCAAATGAATTTTTTTTGCATATTAATGCTACTATAATATTATTTTTTTTTGCATAATTAATAAGATTTTGTACTTTCTGAAATTTAGTTTTTTTATCTAATAAAATATATTTTATACCTAAGGTTTCTAGTTGTTTTTTTGTAACCTCACCTTGCTTAATATGCTGAGGTTCATCTTTAATGCCGGGCTCACCCCTCCAGCCAATCATAAGAATAATTGGTATTGAATATATTTTTTTATCTACAAGAGAAATAATTGGATTCATTGCATTTCCTAGTCCTGAATTCTGCATATAAACAAGCGGTATTTTTTTTGAAGATAAATGATAACCAATAGCCATTGAGACAGCCAGACCTTCATTTGCAGCTATGATATGTTCTTTTTTATCTAATTTATCTTCTAATATATTGGTAAAGTTTTTAAGAAGAGAATCTGGGACACCAGTAAAAAATCTTATATCATTTTTCTTTAAATCTCTTAGGAAAGTGGACGATTTCATATTAATGTTAAAATATCGTTAATTGGCATTAATTTATTATCTATTTCCTTAGACCTTTCATTCTCAAGTATTGATAGGGCGGTCTCCATCATTGCTGGATATGATGATCTCAATAAGTGATTTGCATAAATAACAACATTTACTCCCATATCAATTAGTTGAGACTCAGTTATTGAATTATAGGTAGTGGGAACTACAATTAATGGAACTCTTTTCCTAAATTTGTTATATTGAGTAGTAAATTCTTCTATCTCTGAATGATCTTCTAATTTACTGTGTATCATTATTCCATCTGCGCCAGATAATATATAAGATTCTGCTCTTTTAATTGCGTCATTCATACCTTTTTTAAGTATCAAACTCTCTATTCTTGCAATAATCATAAAATCATTTGTGACACATGATTTTTTTGCACTTTCAATTTTATTAGAAAAGTTTTCAATACTTTCCTGGCTTTGATCAACATCTGTTCCAAATAATGAATTTTTCTTTAAACCAGTTTTATCTTCAATAATAATTGCTGAAACACCAAGTCGCTCTAAATTCCTAATAGTGTAAATTAGATGTTCAACAAGGCCACCAGTGTCAGCATCATAAACTAAAGGTTTAGTAGTAACTTCAAAGGTATCACTTATATTTTGAATTCTTGAAGTTGATTGAACAGCCTCAATATCTGGTTTACCCCTTAGCGTTGAATCAGTTAAACTACTTGACCATACACCATCGAATTCTTTTTCCTGGCCATTCAATGTTACTTTTGCATTCTCGACAATCATGGCTGAGAGAGGGCTATGGGCCTCAAGTAAACGTACAATCGGCTTTGCATTAATCAATCTTCGAAGTCTAGCAAGTCGTAATTCTGGCGTAGTTCCTATTTCCCTTAAACTCTTATTTAGCTGTGTAGATGAAATACCTTCTGTATATGGAACTTCAACTAATTCACCTCCCCAAAATGAGAGAACATCTATTACGCTCTGTCTAATTTCAGACTGTACGCCCGATTTCCAATCATCTCCGTGCACAACGAAGTCAGGTTTGATTAATTGTAAATTTTCAGAATAATCAAGAGTTTTTTGGGGAATAACATCATCTACCCCTTTAATATTTTTAACTACTTCAAGTCGAAGCTCATAATTCATATATGGCAGTCTTTTATAACTTGCTATCGCTTCGTCAGTAAGTAAACCTACAGTAACGTCACCCAGCTCCTTGGCTTTATTAATAATATTAATATGACCAGGATGAACCAAATCAATTGCCATACCTACATAAACTTTTTTGTTTTTCATTTGTATTTATATTTTATACCTAATAAATATTTTTATATATAATACTATTTTTATCATTTAAAAAAACTTAATTGTAATCACTCAGTTATTATTCATTATATATCACCATCAATATATTTTTTTGGGATTAAATTCTGCAGATCAAACAAGACAGATACTTTTTTTAGTAAAGAAAGAAGTTTAGAAATAGGATAAGATTTAAATTGATCATGATTAACAGCCAAAACAACTGCATCAAATTTTTTATTTTGAGGAAATTTTTTAATCATACATTTATTTTTTTTGAATTCTTCATGATTTACATTTGGATCATAAATAAAGCACTCCATTAAATTCTTTTGAAAGTATTTTTTCATATCTGCAACCTTAGTATTTCTTATATCTGAGCAATTTTCTTTGAATGTATATCCTAATATTAAAACTCTTGACCCCTTTATTTCTATTCTCTTAGATTTCATTTTTGATATAATTTTTTTTGATATATTTTTAGCCATCTCGTCATTAGTTTTTCTGCCAGCAAGAATTATTTTTGGATTAATACCAATTTTTCTGGCCTTAAAAGTTAAATAGTAAGGATCAACTCCTATACAATGACCACCAACAAGGCCTGGCTTGAATTTTTGAAAATTCCATTTTGTTGAAGCGGCATCTAAAACTGCTTTTGAACTGATATTCATTTTACTGAAAATTTGTGATAATTCGTTCATTAAAGCAATATTTAAATCTCTTTGAGTATTTTCAATTACCTTGGCAGCTTCTGCCACCTTTATTGAGTCAGCCCGATATGTTCCTGCTGTAATTATACTTTTATATAAATCATCAACTTTTCGAGAAGCATAAGAATTAGATCCACTTGTTACTTTGACAATCTTTGTAAGGGTATGAATTTTATCCCCTGGATTAATTCTCTCAGGTGAATAACCTAGAGAAAAATCTCTATTCAATTTTAGTTTTGATACTTTTTCAATTATGGGTCCACAGAATTCTTCTACCAATCCAGGGTATACTGTTGACTCATATATTATTATGGAACCCTTTTTTATAAACTTTGCAACTTTTTCTGATGCATCTGATATATGAGATAAATCTGGTTGCTTTGATTCTAGGATAGGAGTTGGAACAGTGATAATAAAGAAATCACTTTTATCTATTTTATTGATATTAGATGTAAAGTTTATTTTTTTACTTCTTTTGATTTCTGATCTACTAATCTCCTTAGTCATATCTTTTCCAAATTGAAGTTGCTTAATTCGATTTACATTAAGGTCGTATCCTATGCAATCAAATTTTTTTCCAAAAGCTAATGCAACTGGCAGCCCAACGTAGCCTAAGCCAATTATTGATATCTTAATATTTTTTATATTCATTTATTTTATTATTAGTTATTTTAAATAATTAATACAATATTAATTGTTGTTTCTAATTATTTATATTTGAATTTATTTAATCATAATTAACGCAGTATTTTTTTATATGGAAATTCGATACCACCTAAACCAACCATTATTCGTTTTAATTTAAATAAATTACCCCTACTAGAAGCCATTCCGTTTATTGCTGAAGGACAGCAAACAATATTGTTATTTTTAAGTGCATTAATAACGTTTAAATTATAATGAATCTTTTGTCCCTCAGGATAAGAATAATGTCTTACTGAGGTCCCTATTTTATTTTCAATTAATCGAATTGACTGTGCTATATTTATTTTCATTTCCCTTATACTAAGACTAGATAATATTTCATGGTTCATAGAATGACCTCCTATTATAAAGTTACTTTTAGCAGACAAATTTTTTATATCTTTCCAACTCATAATATTATAATTTTTACAAGTTTTAGATGAAGTTTTAACCAATGTAATTTTTTCAAGATTTAATATTACTTTTTTTCTTTCTTCATTGCTTATTTTCTTACAATATTTTTTAATCTTCGTGACCGCCTGAGTTTTTTCATCATAAGATCCAATGTTGAATTTTTTTTGTACGTTGAGATTTAAAGAGATTTCTTGGAGAGATGTCTTATTAATACTGTTTTCAATGATATCTACCCAAAATGGATTATTCTTTCCAATTTGCCCCGCTGATATATAAAAAGTTGCCGGAATACTAAATTTATCAAGAATTGGTGCAGCAATAGTAGCATTATTTTTAAAGCCATCATCAAATGTGATGGCGACAGTCTTTTTAGGAAATTTTATTTTATTTTTAATTAAATAAAATACTTCATCCATAGAAATAACATTTGCATTTTTTTTAAGCCATTTCATTTGAGTAATAAAATCTCTATAATACAAATGCTTGCCTGAAAAATTTTCAATGCCTTCAGACTTTTGATCTGTTACCCCGTGATAAAGTAATATCGTAAAATACATTTTTAATCTTTAAGAGATGCTTTTAATAATGAAAATTTTTTTTCAGCTACCATTTTTTTAGAACTTGGCATGAAAGAGTAATATTTACCAGGTTTAAATTTTTTAGAGTTGAAGATTTTATTTTTTTTATAATTAGTAAGAATCTTAATAATTAGATCGGTAGCAACTAACGTAGTAAGATATCTTAATTGAAAAATCTTAGTATTGTGAGTTATTCGTAATTTTTTTTGTAAAATAATATTTCCAGTATCAAGATTTTGATCAACTTCGTGAATTGTAACTCCAATATTATTAAAATCTCCTCTATATATTGCCCATAGCTCAGAGTCCAAACCTCTGTATTTTTGAACTATACCTCTATGTACATTCATTAATTTAATATTAAAAGCTTTTATAGTATCTAAAGTTACTTTTCTTGTTCCAAATATAACCCCAATATCTATTTTTAGTTTATTAATTTGATTTATAGCATTTTTATTATTGATATTTTTATAATAAAATTTTTTTACTCTAGGTATTGAATTATCGATTTTTTTGAAAAAGTTTTTATTTTCAAATTTAATTTCTTTTTTAATATATTTATAAGACGTATCATATTTTGCCTCTACGGACGAGGTTTCAAATAGAATTAATTCTATTTTAAATAAATGAGATAATTTTTGCAAAAAAAAACGATGGTGAGGCGTATCAGTTGTTAATACAGCAATTTTCATTCCTAAATATTCAAAGAAATTAATTTATATATTTCTCTTCCTGTTTTTACCAATTGGTTGAATTCATCAGGGGTAGCGCTTAAAGCATGATCCCTTATAGTGTTATCAGATTTATCAAGGGTAAAATGTTTTTCTATTATCTGAGCGCCACGTGATATGGCAATTAAACAAACCTCGATACCAATTGTATGATCGCTGTATCCAGAGTATTTTTCTGCATCAAACTTTTTTGGAAATCCACCCATATCTTCTGGCATCAATGGATATTTGGATTTACACCATAAATAATTAATTTTTTCTCCTAATTCAAAAGGTAGTTCATCTTTATTCCACATTCCTAATGAAATAATTGTTTCATATTTGTCACTTATAATCTTTTCTACTAACTTAGGATTATCAATAACTGTTCGAGATGCAATTTTTATTCTATTTATTCTTTGCGTTTTAATTAACTCATAACTAGGCAAGTCAAAAATAGAAAACATAGGCTCAATTTCCATGTAATTAGCAAAATCAATCATTTTACCTAGCCTAGTTTTATCAATGTGATTAAGTTCTCCTTCTTTTCCGCGCCAGCCTAGTTGAAATTTTACAATATCTGCACCTGACCATTTAGCTTGCCTGATTAACTCATAGGTTAAATCAAGATTACCATTATGATTCAATCCACATTCTGCAATAAACTTTACCATAAATTCAATCCCTATAACTTTCTATCATATTCATTTAGTTCATTTCGATTTTTTGTTCGATTATGATCGTGCGATCTATATTTATATAAAGGTAACTCTAAATGTCCCATTTTAAAACTTTTTAAAAATCTTTTTCTAAGTTCATGACCTTCTCTCATCTTGAAATCCTCATTGTAAAGACCCAAGTCAAATAAAACCTCCCTTCTGAACATAACACCACATGCGATTTCTTTATCTATTGCATTTGCACGCTCAATACTTTCTTCATATTCATCAACAATTATATAATCAACACATACTGCTTGATAGTGTCTATTTAAATCCAAATAAAATTTCATTAAAAATAAGAAGTTTCTTTGTACGTAATCATCAGAATCAACTCTGACAAGATACCTTCCTTTCGATTCTCTCATTGCCTTGTTTATTGATTTTGGTAACCCAAGATTTTTATCATTATTTATAACTTTTAAATTGTTAATATGGCTTAGGTTTTCAATTACGTTCAAAGTCTCATCTTCACTGCAGTCATTAACTAAGATAATTTCAAAGTTGTTGGTCTTTATATTTTCTTGATTTTCAATACTTCTGATACATCTTTCAAGCCATTTAGCATGATTATAACTGCAAACAATAACTGAAATATCCATAGACATAATTTATTAATAAAATCTTTTTATTTGATTGAATGCAAAAGATGCGGCTTTTTTTTCAGAGTCAACTGTCAACCCTGCTATATGTGGAGTAATTATAAGGTTGCTATTTAATTTAGCGTATTTCATAAGCAGATTTTTTGAAATATCTATTGTTTGTTCATCTGATAATACATCTACTCCAGCAGCAACTATTTTACCTGACTTCATAGCTTTAATAAGATCAGACTCATTAATTATTTCACCTCTTGATATATTTACAAAATATGACCCATCTTTCATTTTATCAAACAATTTTTTTGTAAACATATTTTTTGTAGTTTGATCAAGATGTACGGCTATAAGAACAATATCTGATTTCGCCAATAGTGCATTTATACTTCTAATCTTTTCATAATTTTTATTTTTAACTTCTTTATATGGATCAAAATAGATTACATCCATTCCAATAGCCTTAGAGTACTTTGCAACATTTTGCCCTATTCTTCCAAAGCCTATAATCCCAATTTTTTTATCTCTTAATTCTATTGATCTAAATTTATTTTCTTCTTCTCTCCATTTTCCAGTAAGAGCAGAATTATAAGATTGAGGTAATTTTCTAACAGTTGCTAATATAAGTGCAAAAGCAAATTCTGAAGAGGCAAATATCTGATTAACAAAGCTAGTATCTTTTAGAGAAATAACTCTAATTTTATTCTTATTACAAAATATTTTGTCTATATGATTAGATCCAGTCGAGGGAGTAACAATAAGTTTAAGTTTTTGAAAATTTTTGATTAATGATCCATCAATTCTGTACTTTGGACTAGGACTACATAACCATATATCAATACCTTCCAGAAGTTTAATAGTAGTTAATCGATCTGCTCCTGGAGCATAGATGCAGTCGTAATTTTTCTTAAATCTATCTAGAATATCACTTGCAAAAGATAAATTAGTCGTGATTAATATCTTTTTTTTATTTTTACGTTTAAAAATTTTTATTTCTGCTTTTATTAATTCGTTAGGGTTATTATTGCACTTATTATTTATTATTTTATATTCAGCAAGTCTTAAATCCTCATAGTTATCTATATTGACAGATTTTTCTAAAGACATGATATAAGGGGTACTTTTCACACCATGTCTAGATTGATTTTCAATAAGTATTTTTCTTTTCACAAGATATATCGCTCCATTCCTTATGAATGATTTAGGTCTTAAATCTTGTCTTCTAGAATTTTGGCCAGGCTCAGGATACTCTTTGCAAAAATCTTTAATTTCATTATTAATAATTTTTTTTAATCTAACAGGGTGTTTCTCTCCAGTGTCAACCATACTGATAACAGAGTCTGAATTATTATTGATCATCAGATTAATACAATTTTCAATATCTCTACAATCTCTAAGGGGTGAAACACATGGAAGCTCTATTACATAATCGTATTGCTTTTTATAAATAGACTCTGCTTTCAGGGTAGCGTGAATAAGAGAGTCTACTGACAATACCTTGTCGCCGGCTAATTTTTTAGGCCTTTTAAATGGAGCTTTTGCTCCATATTTTATGGCAACTTTTTGAATTTCTCTTGAGTCAGATGAAACAATTAAATCATCAATTAAATTTGTTTTTAATGCTGCAGCAATGGTATAAGAGATTAATGGGTGACCATTAATAGGATAGATATTTTTTTTAGGTATTCCTTTTGATCCTCCTCTCGCTTGAATTACTGCTAAAATTTGTTTTTTTGTCATTTATAAAGTTGTGAGATTATTTCTTCAAATGTCTCTTGTTGAGTTTTGCCTTTTTCCCAGGTTACTTTTATATCAGGATTGATTGGTAATTCGGCTTTCATATTTATACCTGCAACATTCTCCATTTCACCATTTAATGCTTTTTTATATAACCCTTTTTTATCTCTTTTTATTAGTTCTTCGACCGGTGTATCCAGAAAAATTTCGATATAATTTTTGATATTTTTTCTATTCCAATCATGAAGTTTGTGAAATAACCCCATAACTCCTATAACTACATTAATATTTTGTGAAACGACTAAGTTGCATAATGAAGAGTACTTTAAGCCATTTGCATATCTATCTTCATTTGAAAATGATTTAAAACCAAAAATAGCTCTTAATTCATCACCATCAAGTTTTAAAACTGGGATACCTCTTGATTTGAGATGATCTGCAAGTAAATTTATTGTCGTAGTTTTACCTGCACCCGATAGACCTGTAACCCAAAAACATCTTGCATTATTAACATTTTTCATTTTTATTTTTAATGTAAAAAGCAGTAATTATAATAAGAGTATTTTTATAATAAAATTTATATACTATATCAAGTTATATAAAAATGCTTAATTTAATTGAATTACAGAATGATTATAAATCAAGAGGCTTTATTATTCTCAGAGAGATATTTGATAAAATTTTAATGGAAAAAATTTACAAAGAAATTATTGAGTCTAAAAATTCTATAAAGTATTTTGATAGACAAAATAAACTAAGAAGAATTGAACAATTATTTGATAAAGGCATTAACTTAAAAAAATTAAATGATCAAATATTGCTAATTCTAAAATCAATATTTAAAGAGGAGTATACTATATTCAAAGATAAATATAATGCTAAGCCACCAGGTGGTGAGGGTTTTTACCCACATTATGACGGAATATTTATTTGGGTAGATAAAGATGGAAATGAAAATAAAGGATGGCATAAATATGCAAATAATTTTGTTAATGTCTTAGTTGCAATAGATTCTATGAATCTTGATAATGGGCCTTTAGAGATTGCTAATTCTCATAATGAACCATTTGAAGTTTTGCTGAATAGAACAAAAAAAAATGGTACTCCTGATATAAATCCTGAAATTGAAAAAAAATTAAATTTTGAAAAAATTTTATTGTCAGTAGGCGATATAGTTATTTTCAGTTCAAAATGTCCTCATCGATCATCTAAGAATAATAGCTCAATTGATAGACGAACCATCTATTATACTTATAATGCATTAAATGAAGGAAACTTTTATGACCAATACTTTAGAGATAAAAATAATAGCAAAAATATACAAAGCAAAAGTCTCTCAGGAGAAATATAGTACTAAATAGTTCTCTCAAAAACAAAATTAAACTGTTTTTTAAATTTCGTATCATCAGCATATGCACTTTCAGCTCTATCTTTGCTTTTGATTTCTAATCCAGACTCACTTAGTAATTTTATAATGGATTTATATTGTTCTTCTAAACCTTCATTAATTTCCATAGATATACTTTTTAGCTCTTTATTCGCAAGTATGCTTTTGGCCCCCTCTAAAATTTTCAACTCGATACCATCAACATCAATTTTAATGTAATTAGGGACCTTCATTATTTTATCTTCAATTAATTTATCAATTGAAATACCCATTACTTTGTACTTAGTCTTAGGAGAGAAATTTTTACCCTGGAAATCAACGTTTTCTCCAAATGAGTTTTGAGCCCTCCCTTCATCAAAGTTTTTTTCATTCATCATAAGAAATTCACCCCATTTATCAGTCAATGGCAGTGAAAAAATATCAATATTTTCTGATAAATTGTTAATTGATATATTTCTACTTAATACCCTTAAATTACTTGTTGATGGCTCAAAGGAAATAGTATGGCAATTACTGTGCTTCAATGATGCGTAAATTGAATACTGACCAATATTTGATCCAATATCCCAGAAAATAAAATCATTCTGATTATCAAAATTATCAATCCATTTAATAGTCTCGGGTTCCTTGGTAAATAAAGTTTTTACTCTTAATTCTGTAACCGAATTTGGTACAAAAAAGGTTACTTTTTTATTCGATATGAGTAACTTTGTGTAAGAGTCTTCATGAAAAAAATCTTTCAGCCAAAATAAATATTTTCTACCACTCAGAGTATTAATTAATGAATCTAATAAATTAAGAATCTTATAAATTACATATGCGAATTTTTTTGTCATTTTAAAATTTTTGGTTGCGGGGGTAGGATTTGAACCTACGACCTTCAGGTTATGAGCCTGACGAGCTACCAGACTGCTCCACCCCGCGTCAATTATAAATTGAAGTTTGCAAGATAAATGAAAACTGGAATAAGTCAATTTAAGAGATTTATTTAATTAAAACCAAAATTAATTAATTTTGAAGGATGAAATTTAATTTTTCTTACTTATAAATCTATTTTTTTAGCAAATAGAAATTTCTTTTAAAATAATATAGCCATCTCTCATCTTAATATAGTCTCTATTAGGTCTGTTATTTGAAATTGTAGCATTCCAAATAATTAATTTCTTACTGCCCAATCTTATGAAGGCGCCAGGATATGGATGAGTAAGAGCTCTGATATACCGATAAGCTTTGTCTGTAGTAAATGACTGAAATATTTCTCCATCTTCAGGATTTCTTTTTTGCCAATAGGAGCCTTTTGATATCTGCTGTTTTTTTTCTTTAAAATTGTTATCTTTAATTTTTTTTATATTTTTTCTTATTATTTTTTTATGAAGTATTGCTATTTTTTTGTAAAGTGACGAAGCTGTCTCATTTCTTGAAATTTTTATTTTTAATTGATCAATTATATTTCCAGTATCGGCATTCTGTTTGAGTAAAAATAGTGTAACTCCAGTATATTTTAATTTTTTTATTATTGACCACGGAATAGGAGCTCTCCCTCTTCCAATTGGAAGTAATGTGGGATGAATTCCAATAGATCCATATTTTGGTAATTTTAATATTTTATTACTTGCTAATTGTGACCATCCTACAATAAATAGCCAATCTATATTTAGTTTTTCTAAATATCGGACTATACTCTCATCATTGATATTCTTTATCGCTTTACAAATAATTTTTTTTTTGTTGCAAAATTCTTTAAAGTCAATTCCACCTGATTTGTTTTTCAGTATATTTTCCTTTTGCGTCAACACTGCAAACGGTTTGAAATTCTTGTCAACTAATTCTTTAAGAGTTTCTAACCCAAGAATAACTGATGATACAAATACATATTTCATTTAATATGTAGGTTGTTTTCTAAATATATATGAAACAGTTTTCATAAGAATTATTATATCACTTGTAAAATTAATGTTTTCGCAGTATGCCTCGTCATAAGCTACTTTTTTTTCATCACTCATCATATCGTAAGCATTCACTTGGGCTAGCCCAGTAATTCCAGGTTTAGCTAAATTATTTACATGACTCCTTTTTCTCAGAACTATCAACCTTTCCTGACTTAAGATTGCTGGCCTAGGGCCGACTATGCTCATATTTCCTTCAAGGACATTGAATAATTGAGGCAACTCATCAATGTTAGTTCTCCTAGCCACTCTGCTGAAAGGCTTAATTTTTTCTGTATTTAAATCAGCTGAGGGAACGTCTCCAACTTTTGTAGGAATTGTTTTAAATTTATATATAACGAATACTTTATTATCAAATCCAATCCTTTTTTGAAAAAAAATCGGGAAGCTATCATTTTCTATCATTAATATTAAGAAAAATATAAGCAGAATCGGAAATGTAAATATTATTAATATAGAACAAAAAATTAAGTCTAATACTCTTTTGCCTAAAGATCTGTACATTTTATAAAAAAGATCTTTGATAAACTACTTGAAATGATTCTGCATACTTACATCCACATTGAGTTCCGCGTAATGCAGCAAGTGCTTTAAGAACTTCCTTTGAGCGAGGATGAGGTGCATCTCTCATAATACCTGAATAACAATCAAGAGATTTAATTTTTAATTCAATATTTTTTGTAATATCGACAAAATTATTTGGAACAAATATGTTTGATGTATTAGATAGATTCCACTCAGTTGAAGATAATATTTCCATGAAACTTATCATTTCAATTGGGTCATCAAGATTATTCCTTTGAAAATATTTAGCAGCAGCTAGCGTTGATTCTGAGACGAAAAAATGATCTTTATTCATATCATTTGGGTGATGTGTATAAATTCGCTTTGGTAAAAATTTTCTTAATTGTTTCTCTATAAATTTCACTATTTCAATTGAGCTTACTGTATTCATAGCTAAATTTGGAAAGCTACCAAGTATTGGTGTATTAAATCCAAGCATTTTATTTGCTTTTTTCATGTCGTGAAGCAATTGCATACTTTCTGGACGATTTGACCTTTCTAGAACTTCACCACAAAGAATTATAGGTTGAACAATTTCTCCTTTTTCAATTAGAATAGAGCCTGATCCTCCAAAACCGAGAATTTCGTCATCTGGGTGCGCAACTACAATAATATTTAAATCTCTTTTTTTCATTTATTATTAATTATTTCCAAAGATATCCCGGGTGTATACTTTGTCACTAATATTTTTTAGTTCATTTGAGCTACGATTTGCAATTATTAAATCACTACAATTAATAAATTGATTTAAATTATTCAAGACTTCAATACCATCAAAAAATGGGCTATTGATTAAGGGCTCATATAAAACAACCGCTATCTCTTTTTTTTGAAGGATTTTAATAATATCAACAATTGCACTTTCTCTAAAATTATCTGACTCTGATTTCATTATTAGACGATAAACGCCAACTTTCTGTGGTTTTTTTTTTAAAATTTGATCAACTATAAATTTTTTTCGTGTAGCATTAGATTCAATTACTGAATTAATTAATTTACTTGGTACATCATCAAAATCATTCAGTAATTGCTTTGTGTCTTTTGGTAGACAATATCCTCCATAACCAAACGAAGGATTATTATAAAAATCTCCAATTCGTGGATCACTTGATATACCTTTAATCATATTTTTAGTATATAAACCATTTACCTCTGAAAAACTATCAAGCTCATTGAAGAAAGATACTCGCATAGCTAGATAGGTGTTCGCAAATAACTTTACAGACTCAGCTTCTTTCGAGGACATTGTAATTATCTGATTTTGTTCTATTTTTTTTAGAGAGCATTCAGCTAAAATATTTCCGAATAATTTTGCTTTGTTTGTGTTGTGCCCAACTATAATTCTTGATGGGTATAAATTATCATGCAATGCTTTTGTTTCACGCAGAAACTCTGGTGAAAAATATATATTTTCTCTACTATACTTATTTCTAAGCATATTTGTGAAACCTATAGGAATTGTCGATTTTATAATAATATCTGCTTTAGTTTTACTATTTATTGCATCACTTATCACTTCTTCAACCGAACTAGTATTAAATGATTTATTATCTTCTAAATAATTAGTAGGTGTTGCAATTACAATATAGTCAACTGAATCTAAGTATAAATTTGATTTAGTTGAAAAATCTAAATTTAATTTTTTATTTGTGAGATAAGTCTCTATTTCGGAGTCTTTAATAGGAGAGATATTCTTTTTTAGTTGATCAATTTTTTTTTTATCTTTATCTACTAATACAACGTGATGTTTGGTTGCAATTAATATAGCAAGTGATAGTCCTACATAACCTGCGCCAAAAACTATAAAGTTCATATAATTGATCTTATTTAAACAAAAAATAATGTAAAGTTAACTATATTAATTAAATAAAAAAAATTAATTTGTAAAATATTACAAATACAGATTTTCATAACTATCAAGCATCTGATTAAATTTTTTATCTATAGGTATTTCACATAAAAACATTTTTCCAATGCCTTTTGTAAGAACAGCCCTAAGATTTTTATTAATATTTTTTTTATCTGACTTAAGAAAGTTAATATATTTTTTAGTATTGATAGATGAAGGTTTGTCATTTTTAAAAATATTTGATAGAACTCCCCGCATTTCTTCGAATTGAGTGAGCGATATAAAATTTCTTTTATATGATATAAAGTTCGAAATATTCATTCCATTTGCTATCGCAACACCGTGGGGTATTTTATAGTTTGTCAGAGCCTCTATTGCATGCCCGAAAGTATGTCCATAATTAAGTATTAATCTTTCTTTTTTGTCATGTTCATCAACTTCTATGAAATATTTTTTGATTAGCAATGATTTATATATAAGTTTTTCACATACAATTGTTTCATTATCTAGCGCTCTTAAATAATTTTTTTTAAAATAGCTATAATCATTTTTGCTGCTCACAAAAAAATAATGTGCCATTTCTCCTACACCTGATCTTAAATCCTTTTTACTAAGAGTTTTTAGAAAATTTGTGTCAATAAATATTTTTTTTGGAGGATAAAAATTACCTAATTGATTTTTTTTTCCATAAAAATTAATGGAAGTTTTTCCACCTATGCAGCTGTCACATTGTGCAAGAAAACTTGTTGGAAAGAAATACCAATCTATACCCCTGAAGATTAATGAAGATATAAAACTTCCGATATCTTGAGTGATCCCTCCACCTATTACAATAATTTTGTTACTCTTTTTAAAATTATGCTTAACAACCTGTTTAATGACATTTCCTAAAGACTCAAAACTTTTATTTTTTTCATTAGCTTTAATAGTGATAATTTTTTTACCCTTTAGGAATTGATTGAGTTTAAAAAGTCTGAAAATCTTCTCATCAATAATTAAAATATCATTAGTTTTGCATACTTTTCTTAATGCAATTTTGTAGTCATCAATAAATTGAACTTTGTAGATACCCTGCGACGATTTGATATTTAGTTTTTTCACCTTATTTAGAAGAAAAACCTCCGTCAATTAAAATATTCTGACCAGTTATATAGGTATTTGCACTGCTTGATAAAAATAGTACACAACTGGTAATTTCATTTGAACTTGCCATTCTTTTCATTGGTATAGTTAAAGATAATTTTTTAATTTCATTAGTAGATAATATTTTTTTTGTGAGACTTGTTTTAACAAAACCAGGAGATACAGCATTGACTAATATACCTCGATTAGCTAAGTCATGGGCGCTTGATTTAGTAAGACCGATCAAGCCAAACTTTGAAGAAGAGTAACTTGCTCTCTTTTCTTTACTAATCAAACTAAATATTGATCCAATATTAACAATTCTCCCGTATTTATTTTTAATCATTTTTTTTGAAATTAATCTTGAAAGCTTAAAAGGAATACTAAGATTTAAATTTAATATATTTTCCCAATCTTTGTCTTTTATATTTTGAATACTATCAATCTTATTCATACCTGCATTATTTATAAGAATATCAATTTTTTTAATTGAATTAATTTTTTCAACAAAATTGGAATAAGACTCTTTGTCATTAAAATCAACCTGTATCGACTTAAGAAAGTTATTTTTTTTTCTTAATACTTCACTTTTAGATCGACTCGTAAAATATACATTTGCTCCAGAATTAAAAAAATCTTTACAAATTGATTTACCTATGCCCTTGCTACCCCCAGTTACAAGTACTATCTTATTTTTAAAACTAAAACTAATCATAAATTATTCAGTAAATTTTTTACCGCACTTAATTCCATATCTGTTCTACATTCAACTGTATAAGATCCGATATGTGGTGTCATAATTATTTCATCATGCTTCACCAGAACTCCTTTGTATGGTTCTTCGTTAAATGTATCAAGCCATGCTCCCGAAATAATTTTATTATCAATAGCTTTAGATAGAGCTTCTTCATCTATGGCGTGCCCCCTAGATGCGTTACATAATATTACACCTTTTTTCATAATATTAAATTCTTTCTCAGAAAGTAACATTTCTTCACCACTATAATGTATTGTAATAATGTCTGATTCACTTATTGCTTCTTTGAAGCTTACTTTTTTTGCTTTTAATTCATCTAAGTTTTCAACCTTATTGTCGTAAAAAATTATCTTTGCACCAAAAAAACTGAGGTATTTTGCTACTTTGATACCTATCCTTCCAAGGCCTATAACAGCTACAGTTTTATTTTGTAGTTCATTTCCTATATTTCTTTTCCATTGCCTATTTTTCAAAAGAGAGCTGGAAGTAACAACATTCCTAAGTAAATTTATTATGTTTGCTACAGTCAATTCTGCAACAGACTGTGTTGGGCCATAAGGAACTGAGAATAATTTTACATTATTAGTTAAAAGGGCTTCCTTGCAAACATTTGAAGTTCCTGAACCTACTCTTGAAATTACTCTAATATTTGAGTTTGATAAAACTTCATTATCTATTAATTCAAGCCCAGATAATAATCCAATTACGTTAGGATTAATTAGTTTAATAAGTTCATTTTTTTTAAGCTTCCTACCATAGGGGTTCTCAATTATATTATATCCAGCTTCTGTAATCATATTTATTGGCTTCTTACTAATCTCTGCGAAACTAGATGGGCCAATTAAAATACTTTTAGTCATTGAATAAGAAAAATTATCTAAGTTTATTTTGAAACCAGTGGGCTAGCGTATGATTTAAAATTAGATGAGCGTCTTCAACGGGGCCATACTCACCTTTGTTGGTTTTTATAACAACACTTAAGTCACATAAATTTTTCAATTTACCACCATCAAAACCAAGTAAACCAATAACCCTTCCAGAGTTTTTTTTAACATATTTAACAGCTTCAATAAGATTTTTTGAATTGCCACTTGCTGAAATTACAATAAGACTGTCACCTTTTTTAAAATGAATTTTTAATTGATTTATAAAAACTTGATTGTAGCCAACGTCATTTGAAATAGCAGTAATGACTGAATTATTATCAGTAAGTGCAAAAATTTTAAATGGCTTTTTTGTTTTAGTTTTTTTTATTATATCAAACCCAATATCATTCGCCATCGTAGTTGCGGTCGCAGCTGATCCTCCATTTCCAGCAACAAATAATGTTTTGCCTTTAGATCTTGCAATTTCAAACTCATTTACGAGTTTATCGATTTCTTTTGGATTAATTTTTTTTAAGATAGCGCCAAGATAATCAATATATTGATAAAAATAATCACTTGGCTTTGAGGTTTTTTTATAGAATTTTTCAGTATTATTCATTTTGTACTAGTCACTTTAATGTATTTTATATTTCCTATTCCATTGCTTATCTGATTTGTATATTTTAGATATCAATTTCATTAGTCTAATTGCCTCAGTAATATTTCCATCTTTTACTTTTTTATTCTTTACTATAATGTATGCAAATTCGTCGACTTCTTTTTTCCAAGATAAGTCTTGAACATATTGCATTGATTTTGTATTAGGTATTATATTTCCATTTTTATTTCGCTTTGTCAGCTTAAATGTTTCATCGCCATAGCTTTTTGTTCCTGAGAGAATACCTGAAAGCTCAATAAGTGCTTTTTCGAGTGTAATTTCTAATCTAAATTTATGTCTCCATTCAGTAGCAGAGGAATGTATCATTGCCACTCGATTTTTTTTATCTCTCATTATTATAAAGGCATTATCTTCAACATTATGTTTCCAGTAATCATTTTGAACGAAGCTTTTAATTTCATTGTATTCATCACTAAATAATTGAATCATATCAAGCATATGAATTCCCTGGTCAAGAAGAATACCTCCTCCAGCTTCACTTCTTTTTGACCTCCAAGTTCCAATCTTGGATGGGACTAAAACACTTTTACCATATACACCTCTAAAATTAAGGACTCTACCGTAACGCTCTGAGCTAATTATCTTTTTCGCTTCAATAAAAGAGTCGTGATATCTATGATTAAAGCCATACTTAATTTTTAAATGTGGTTTTTTTTTGTAGACATTGTAGACATCAATTACCTCACTCAAATGTCTTCCAGGTGGCTTTTCGCAAAAAACATGTAAATTATTTTTGAGAGCTAATTTTGTTGCTATGGATGCATATCTATTTGGCAAACAAACAAATAAAACATTGAGATCTACTTCAAAAATTTTTTTGAAGTCTCTTAAAACATGAACACCATCTTTATCAATAAAATCTTTTTTAAAGTTTATGTCACTAATAGCTACAGTTTGCATGTATTTATTTTTATCAATAACTTTACGTCTCCTTTTTCCAACTATTCCATAGCCTACAATACCAACTTTAAGTATATCCATAACATTTATTGAATTAAATTTTAATTTGTTAAGTGATTTTATAAAGAATAGATATAATATAAAAGCGGTTTATTCAAATAAAAGATAAGTTAAAAATTTTATGAATTACTTAAATAGCTTCACTTTTTTTATTCCAGCTCGTATGGAGTCCTCAAGGCTTTACGGTAAACCTTTATTGAAAATTGGAAAGAGCTCTCTCATTGAAAGAGTTTATCTAAATTGTTCAAAGAGTAAATATTGTAAGCAAGTCTACATTGTTACTGATTCAAGAAATATAAAAAAACATTGTATTGAGAAAGGTATGAATTTTATTTTAACCGGAAAACATAACTGTGCTTCTGATAGAGTAGCTGAAGCATCATTACAAGTAAAAGATCATTGGGTTGTGGAAGTGCAAGGCGATGAACCATTTCTAAACAATAAAATTATCGATAAATGGATTTCAAAATCATTAAAAAAAATACAGGTAAAATACGCTCCTGATATTTTCTTATCATATGCAAAACTTGATTATGAAAAATCACATAATTATAATTTTGTTAAAATTGTTTTTGACAAAAATTTTGAAGCAAAATGGTTTTCAAGATCAAAAATACCTTCAGATTGGAAAGGTCATAAGAAATCAAAAATGTATAGACACACTGGATTTCATTTATGGAAAAGAAAAAGCTTAATATCTTTTGGCAGTATTAAACCTAGTTATATTGAGAAGTCAGAAGATACTCATGCAGTAAGACTCACTGAAAATAATTTTAGTGTTAAAGGAATTGAAATACCTGATACTCTTTCAATTGACACACCAAACGATTTAAAAAAAGCAAGAAAAATGAAAAGTTAGTATTCAACAATTATGAAAGAAATATACGAATTAAGAATATATGAGGTAAAACCACAAGAAATGAATAAACTAATTAAAACTTGGAAGTCAAATTTTAATAAGATTTCAAAATATTTTAATTGCATTGGAATTTGGGTTCCTCAATCAGGTAATATTAATAGTGTTTATCATTTATATAAGTGGAAAAGTTACGATGAAATGGAGAAAAATAAAAAGCTTTTCAAAATTAACATGATCAAATATATACAGTTAGTTAAAAAGATGTATGTTAATCAAACTTCTATTATTTTGAAAGATAGCGGAATTATAAAATGAGTGAGAAATATATTAAGGAAACTAATGCCTCAAAAGTTTTGGCAAAGGATGGTGTAAAGAAAATAGATACTGCAAGTTGCAATATGATCCATTTGAAATCAAATGATTATATGAATAAGTTATCTGAGTCGTGGGCAAAGAAAGTAATTTATAATGAACAAATGAGTGCACATCTCATATGTCAATTACCAGGTGAAACAAATAGGACTCATTTTCATGAAAGCGATGATGAGTGGTGGGTAGTTCTAAAAGGCAAAATTAAGTGGTGGATTGAAGGCGTTGGAGAAATTGAAGCTAATCAGGGAGATATAGTCTTTGTTCCTCGAAAAAAACAACACAAAATCAAAACAATTGGTGATGACTATTCAATAAGAATAGCGATCTGCAAACCAGATATTGAACATAAACATCCAATTATTGATAATGCCCCAAACAAATTTTGATGCATCATTTAAATGGGAAATACATTGTTATAACTGGAGTTGGTGGAGATCTCGGTTTCGGGCTGTTGAAATTTCTTTATAAAAAAAAATGTAAAATAATTGGATTTGCAAGATCCAGAAGCCCAAGACTCAATAAACTCGTGACAAAAAAAAATATTCAGATTTTTTACGGTGATCTATCTGATGAAGATTTTGTAAAAAACTCATTAATTAAAAATGGTATATTCAAAAAAGGTATTGATCATCTTATAAATTGTGCTGGTACATCATCATTTGAGAAAATTAATCAAATTTCAATGGTTAAATGGAAAAAGATTGTTGATGATAATTTAACTTCTACATTCATAGTAACAAAAACCTGCTTGTCACTTTTTTCAAAAAAAGGCGATAGATCAATAATTAATATTTCTTCAATTGCAGGTCAAAAGTATAGTAAAGTTGCAGGAGTTCATTACACAGCATGTAAAGCTGCCATAATAGGTTTTACTAAACAACTAGCAATTGAGCTTTCGAGTAAAAAGATTAGAGTAAACTATATAGCTCCAGGACAAATAGACTCTAGAATGCTTAGTCATGCAATAAAAATTAATAAAATAAATAAAAAGAATTTAATAAATTCAATACCACTTAAACGACTAGCTACTGTTGATGACGTTGTTAATGCTTGTGAGTTTTTGCTGTCTGATAAATCTTCTTATATTACTGCTACAAGCATTGATGTTAACGGTGGCGCAATATAGGTATATAAATTCATTAAAACTAAATATGAATAAATGCCTCAATATAATTGATTTTGGTTATGAAAAGTATGCAAAAAATACAGACTGTTATTTTTGGTATCGAAAAAAAGATGAAAATAGTATTCTTCAATTTATTGACAAGAATGTAGAAATTCTCAGGAATGAGTACATAAAAATTATTTGGGAAATTTCACAATCTAATATAAGTGATCAAAAAATCTATGATTATTTACAATTTAGGGAAAAATATAACCTTTGGACAATGTCGCTAATTGCTGAGAAGTGTCCTATAAAATCCACAGAAATATCAGAGGTAATTAAATTAATTGCACTAAAAAAAATTTTAAAAGAAGAAGATTACTCAAAAATAATATTGTATTCATCAAATAGTCAACTTATCAACGCAATCTCAATTTTATCAAATAATAAAAAAATTAAATTAGAAATCATAAATCAAAATATTAGAAAAATTAAAATTCAAAGATTTAAAGACGCATTAAAACTAATGGTGCCTTTCTATTTTCGTGCAAATTATTTCATATTTAAAAGATTTATAAGTAATTTAAATTTAAGAAAACATAATCAACAGAAAAAAAGTATAGAAAAGTCAATACTGATTGTTTCATATTTTCTACATATAGATATTGAAAAAGTTGAAAAAAAACAATTTTACTCTCATCAATGGAAAATGATACCTGACTTACTAACTGAGCAGGGATATAACATTAATTGGGCACATCATTACCTGAATGAAAGCCCCAAAATAACATACAAAAATACATCTAGCATTGTTAATGGAAAACATTTTTTTATTGAGGGATATATAAACTTCCGCTTGATTTTAATGACAATATTAAATTTTAATTATTTTTATTTCAGAAATTTAAAAGCATTAAGAATCTCAAAAATATTTAAACAAAAACCAGGTATAAATTTTTTATTAAATTATTTTAGAGAAAGTTGGTACTCATCTTTTTTTGGATCCCATCTTGCAAATAATATTTTGTATACATATCTTTTTGAAAAAATAGCTAATGAATTCAATAAGTCAGAATTTGTTTTATTCTTGCAAGAAAATCAGGGTTGGGAAAAAGCCCTTATTGCGTCTTGGCAAACTGAAAGTAAAAATAAAATTGTGGGGGTCGCACCTACCATTATTAAAGACTGGGATTTACGATATTTTGAAGATATTAATGTTTACAAGAATTTAAAAGCTTTTGATAAGATCAGTCCAAACTTAATCTTAGTCAATGGACAATTATCATATGACAATTTGATTAATAACAACTATCCACCTAGAAAGGTTAGAGGTGTTGAGGCTTATAGATACTTTGATAGTGTAATAAAAAAAAATGAAGTTAATAAACTTTCGTCAAAAAATAATAAAGTAAAGAAGATATTATTAATTGGTGAATACGACGAAGATTCTACAATGAGTATGATAAATGCCGTAAAAAATATCAAAAATGTTGCTCATTTTTATTTTAGACCTCATCCTGGAAAAAGAATATCGAAAACATATCTTAATAAAATAAATGTTATTTCAGTATCAAAAAAAATTTCCGACATATTTAGAGAGAAATTTGATTTTGTTATAAGTGCTGGCTCGACAAGTGCCGCATTAGATGCCTACCTAAATAATATTCCAGTAATTATTTATATTAAAAATTCTCTGCTAAACTTAAGCCCACTGTATGGAAAAAAAAATGTTATCTTTGTTGGAAGCGAGGATGAACTAAGAATTGCAATTTTAAATGAATATAAAAAGGATAAAAATAAAATTTGTTCAAGTACAGATGACATATTCTGGATAGATACTGATCTAAAACGATGGAAAAAGTTTTTGAGAAGTATAAGAGAAAATCCATAAAGTGACACGTTTATATATAAATGATATGTGTCATATTCTATTAAAAAATAAAAATATAAATAGATGAGAAAATTATATATCAATCTCTTTTTTCAGATTATCTCAATTATTTTAATCATAAGAATACTTTTCTATGGCGATGTTGATTTCAATAAATTGTCTTTTTTGTACTCTTCTAAAGTAATAATTTTATTATCATTAATAATAACAGCACAGTTATTAATCACTTTTTTGTTTTATTTGCTACTTAATTTAGTCTCCTCAAGAAAAAATAATTTTGTTCTGACTTCAAGCTTCTTTTTACAAGGCGGTATCGTTAATCAAGTTTTTCCAGGTTTGGGCTTTGTATTTAAATACTATAAATTTAAAAGTGAGTCTGACATCGGTATAAGTGAATATGGAACTGCACAGTCTTTTTGGTCTCTATTTATCTTTACTGCTTATTTATTTTTAGCGTTTATTTTGGGATATACACGTATTTTATACTATCCTATTCCTTTGCTGATAATATCTATTCTATTTGTCCTGATTATAATTTTATTTTTTATCTTCAGAAAACCCATACTAAATAGAATAAAGATCTTTTTAATGCGCTTCAAAACTATTGAAAATTTATTAAATGAATTAAAAATTATTAAAGATAAAATTCAAGATAATATAATTTATCTTTTAACAATATTTTTTGGCTTTGTACTTTTAGGAATTCTACAATGTTTTAATTTTTATACTGGATTAACATTTTTTGGAGCTGAACTCAGTTTTATGTCCTCAAATTATATTTATATTAGTTCTTCTCTTACTTCATTTTTAACATTAATTAATTTTTTTGGCCTCTTTGAATTAATACTTTATGTATCGACATCTATATTTGTGCCAAGCCTAAAAGATATTGTTGTCTTTGCATTTGCTTACAGATTAATAAGCATTATATCATCCTTCATAATAATAATTTTATTTTCAATATTGAGACTTATTATAAAATTTAAAAAAATTTATCAATAGAGGTGTAGAAAAGCTATGTGGAATATTTATTCTGGAAATGAAATTGATTGGAATGAATTTATAAAAAAAAGATCTGGAGCGGATTTTAGACAGACATTTTTTTGGGGTAATTATCTTGAGGAAATTGGTTGGAACGTTAGAAGAATTGAATTGGCAAAAAATAAAAAACGTGTAGCGCTTATTCAGTATAGTTTTAAAAAATTATGGCCACTTTGTGCCGTATATATAAACGGTTTGGATCATGTGGATATAAAGTACATTCCAGAGATCATGGAGAAAATTAATAGAGAGAATAAATTATTTCTTACTTATTTTCGATTAGATAGTCATGACATACATAATGAAGAAACAATAAATTGGCTTCATGAACAAGGATTTAGCAAGACTATCTACAGCCTCAGAAACAATACCCACACGGTATTCAATTTAGAACAAACAAAAGATGAAATTTTAAAAAATGCAAAACAAAAATGGAGGTATAACTATAAGAGAGCTAAAATGAAAAAAATATATTTAGAAACTATCCAAAAAATTGATCCGCATAAAATATATAAACTTAGTTCAGAATTATCTAATTTTAAAAAAATTCGAAACTTATATTCATTACCTGAGTTGATTGCTTATAAAAAATACCTTTCGAAAAATATATTCATAGTTGAGGCAAGGGATAGTGATTTGAAAATTGTAGGTTACTATATTTGTATAATTTTTAATAATAAAGCTTACCAAATTTTTAATGCTGTTAATAAAAAAGGAAACGAATTAATGGCTGGATATTCAGTGCTAATATATCTCTATGACTCATTAAAAAAAATTAATATCAAAGAGGTATATTTAGGTGAAATGAATAAAGTTAGGTATCCAGGAAACTACCAGTTTAAATCTGGCTTTAATCAAAAAACAATTCAAGTAATTGGTGAATTTGAAATTAGCAAAATTAATATTATTAAAAAAATTTTCAATTTTTATCTCTATTTAATCAACGCTTAAGAGTCTTTTTTTGTGATTTTTTCAGGATAGTTTATTAGAACAGCATTTTTTTTTCCTTTATAAATAAAAAGACTGCCAACTCCCAGACCAATTGCTCTGAATCTATTAGATAACATTTCTAATTCCTCCAATGAGCTCGCTCCACCAACAATTGTTACAGGTATATTCACTGTTTCAAGGGCATTAATTAATATGTTGGTATCAAAGCCTGATCGCGTACCATCCTTATGAACACAATTAATTATAACTTCACCTACTTCTATGTCTTCAAGCCTCCTATACAGACTGTATAACTCTAGGTCTTCTCTATTATGAATCAGATATTGATCTGAAAATTTTTCAACATCAAATGTCACAGCTATACTTTGAGATCCAAAAATATTTACTAACTCTTTTACCTTATTGATGTTTTCAAAAAAAAGATTGTTTAATGATATTTTTTCGACTCCATAGGAAAAAATTTTATAGGCATCTTGTATGCTTTTGATACCTCCTCCATAACAAAAGGGCATCTTAGTTTCATTTGATAATTTTTTGACCAATTCAAAATTAATTTCACTATTATTTTTTGAACTCCCTATATCATAAACAACTATTTCATCTGCCTGTTTGTCGTTGAAAATTCTAACAATATTTATTGGCTCTCCAACGTATTGGGCTTTTTTAAAGTTTATTGTCTTTACTACATATCCTTTTTCAATCAGTATTACAGGTATAATTCTCGGTCTAATCATTCATATTTGAAAAATTAAGAATTAGCTGTGTACCATTCCTATGGCTTTTTTCTGGATGAAATTGAACTCCAAATATATTATTTTTTTCAATGGAGCTTATAAACTCAATACCGTATTTACAGAAAGATGAATGGTTATAATTTTTATTACTATCTACTTTGTTTCCATAAGAATGTAAAAAATAAAAACTACTTCCCTCATTAATGTCTTTAAAAAGTTTGCTTTCTTGAGTATTAAATACTTTATTCCATCCCATATGTGGTAACCTAACATTATCATTATCCAATTTTTCAATTTTTCCCTCGATCCATGCAAATCCATTCTTAGATCCTTCTGCACTTGATTCATAAAAAACATGCATTCCGATACAAATTCCTAAAATATATTTTTTTTTAATTAAAACTTCATTTATCAATTCATCAAAAATATTCATTTCATTTAACTTATTTATTAGTGAGTCAAATTTACCTATTCCTGGTAGTATTAATTTGTTTACATCTGAAAAATCAACTTGATTATTTATAATCTTTGTTCTGATATTATTTTCATACAAGATATTATAAATAGAATTAATATTGCCAAAACCAGTATTAATAATTCCTATCATATAAATAGTCTTTTCTCACTTCCAAGAAATCTTTTTATAAATACAGCTGCTTTTAAAATTTTTTCTTTAGATTTGAAGTTAAAATGATATTTATTTGGCTTGGAATATATATCCTTTAACTCCTCCACAGTTAAATCAAGTTTAGAGGCAACATATTTAAAGTCTTTATCAATTTCTTTAATATTATAAGGTTTATTTTTTAAAATACTTAATGCCTCATCTCTCTTAATTTGTTTAGTATGGATAAGGCTAGACAAGTGAACTTTTCTTTTGTCTATTCCAAATTTACTGGGCATCCAGTAGCCCTCTATGAATTTAGTAAAATTTGACTCATGATGTTTGCCTCCATAATCTTTCCAGTCTAACTCGTTCATTAGTGTCTCAATCGCCTTTTGTTTGTTATATTTTATATGATTTAAAGGCTGCCATATATTTATATTGTTATAGTACTTGTATAGAAGCTGATAAGTTAAGATATCTATCAGGGGAAACTTCTGTAATTTAATCGTACCAAATTTTTCATGTATGTCATTAATTTGAGTGAGATCTGTTGCATGGTATGCCCATATTAGTGGCTCTCTTACGCATTCAGTATATAAGTTTCCTCCAGTTAAAATATTTTTTATTTTGTTTTCTTTAGCATAGTTATACATACCCGCCCATATTGCATGATCCTGAACAGTGTCAATGGTTGGAACTTGTGATTTAAAAAAAGATAGAGTTAAATCTTTCATTTCATTCCAATCAATTACTATTGTTTGCAAGTCAAGGTCTAGCTTATCAACGATATTCTCTATGTTTGAAACAGCTGTCTTATTGTTCCAGCCAGTATCTATATGTAGCAATAGAGGATTTAAATTTAACTTTTTTTTTGCCAAATAAGCAACATAACTACTATCTACACCTCCGCTTAATCCAATAAGACAATCATATTCACCATTTTTTCTTGCACTTATATTAACTTTAAGATTATCAAACCAATTTTTTGATTTTCTTAAATTGTTATCTAAAAATGGTTGGATTTTTTTTTCGTAGTTTCTGCAGTATATACAAACCATATCTTGATCAAAACTTATATTATGTGCTGTTTCATCCATTACGCACTTGGTGCAGATTTTTAAATTTCTTTTGTTAGGTGACATAATTAAAAAATAAGATTATTATATTTGAATATGGAAATTTAATATAGCCCTTGTATTGCCATATACGTCATTAACAATGTGATATATATTAAGTTGAATGCAATTAAAATAAAAGAAATTGAAGCAGATTTTCATGTGAAGTGATTTCTCATATTTAGTAGACCTGGCAATGTCCTACTCTCCCATGCCTTAAGACAAAGTACCATCGGCGCTGGAGCCCTTAACGTTCGAGTTCGAAATGGGATCGTGTGT
>MDTB01138402.1_pt1 | contig 59566 bp, 59 predicted proteins | sample 811161 | NCBI WGS metagenome assembly MDTB01 (sample SAMN05326650, study PRJNA326480) | marine metagenome | isolation source: seawater | place: Mediterranean Sea | collected 2009 | reverse complement strand
CTATACCTGAAATTTTTTCAATTATTTCTATCATTTGATTAATAGAAACTTGCTCATCACTACCAATATTTACAGGTTCAGAGTAGTCAGAGTTAAATAATCTTAAAGTTCCCTCAACACAATCATCAATATACAAAAATGTTCTAGTTTGTTTACCATCGCCCCAAACTTCAATTTTTTTATTTTTATCTTTTTTTGCATTAATTACTTTTCTACATAAAGCGGCTGGAGCTTTTTCTCTACCACCATCATAAGTTCCGTATGGACCATAAATATTATGGTATCTAGCTATTCTTACTTGTATTCCATAATCTTCCATAAAATGTCTACACATACGTTCGCTAAATAATTTTTCCCATCCATATCCATCCTCTGGATCTGCAGGATAAGCATCATTTTCTTTTAATCCTTTTATAAATATTTCTTGTTGCATCGATTTATTATATGCACAAGCACTTGAGGAAAAAAAATATTTCTTAATTCCATCCTCTTTACAAGCAATAAGCAAATTAGTATTTATGAGGACTGATTGCATACACTCCGCTTTATTATTTTCAATAAAACCCATTCCCCCCATATTGCAAGCCATATTAAAAACATAATCAATATTTTTAGTAACTTTTCTACAGTTATTAATATCCTTCATATCGATTGAATAATAACTTTCTACATTTTCAAAATCCTGGAACCAATATTCTTTTGGTTTAATATCTGTTGCAACAATTGAGTTTTTTTCTTGCAACAATCGCTTTATCAAATGTCCAGCTATAAAGCCGCCAGCTCCGACTACTAAAATTTTTTTATTTTTTATCATAAATTATTTGCACTTATATTTTTAAAGTTATGTAATTTCATTATAAATATTTATCATTTATTTTTTTTACATAATGTGGGGAAATTATTGATTTTAAAATTTCGACTATTTTGCTCTGCCTATCGTAACCATCTTTAACATAACCAGTTATGGTAAAAAATGAATAAAAAAATATAAAGAATAATACTGTGATAACAAAGATTATCCCTTTTTTTTTAGAGAAAAGCATAGCAACTTACTTATATTAAAAAAAACAAAAGAAAAGAGTAAATCTTAAAATTTGAGATTAAAAATATTTATTTTTAAGCTTAATTATAAAGTTTGGTAGAAAGTAAATAATTAACAATTTTAACTTTAATAATCCTAATGGAAACTTCAGTATTCCGAAAATTAATTTATAACTTTTATGATTTAACAAGAGTGCAATTAACCTCAAATATTCTAATTGTTTTAAAATTTGATCTTTATTTTTTTTGAAGTAATAATTTTGATAATTTTGTTTAGATACCCAATCTTTGAATTCTTTATAAAACATATCTCTATTGTTGTGAGAAAAATTTTGTGCATGAATTCTGATGTAAGTTAGGCTATCTTGAAAACTGATAGCTTTATAATTTTGCGCAATTTTGATTATAAAATCATAATCACCTATTATGTTGTATTTTGGGTTAAACTTGTAAGATTTAATTAGTTTTTTTTTTAATATTATTGTGCTTAATTTTACAAAATAATATTGAAGTAAATTATCTAAAATAAAACCAGAAGGAAGTTTTTTTTTTGTAAAAATTTTCAATTTTTTACTATTTTCAAAATAGTGAAAACAATTGGAAAAAGTAAATCCATAATCTTTAGAAGAATTAAAAAATTTTTTTTTTGAACTTAAAAAATTTTTATCCCACCAATCATCAGAATCTAGAAAGGCAATAAAATCTCCTTTACATTTTTTAAGTGCATAGTTTCTAGCTTCATAAAGATTAATTTTTTTTTTTGTTTTGTAATATCTAAATCTTGGGTCATTTATACTTTTAAATAATTTTGCACTAGCATCTGTTGAGAAATTATCAATAAATACTAATTCAAAATTTTGATATTTTTGTTTTAAAACAGAATTTAGAGTTTTTAAAAGATATTTCTCACCATTAAAACAGTTTACAATAATACTAACTAATTTTTTTTTCATTTCTAAATTTAAGATATAAATAAAAACCAATCGGATAAAAATAAATCATTGATAACCAATTGTTAAAAAAATTTCCACTTGGAATTAATGGCCATAAATTTACAAAAATAGCAGATACAGCTATATTTTGAGAAATTAAATATTTATCAAATTCTTTTTTCTGATTTAATTTTTTTCTGTATTTAAAAATTTCAAATAAGAAGAAAAAGAAAGAAAAAGTTATTAATGAAAATCCAACTATACCGTTTGAAGTTAAAATTTGCATATAAGTATTATGGGGGTGAGTTGAGCACCCATCATTATTTTCAAGAATATAGATTTTATTTCTGCATAAATATCTAAATCCTTTTGGACCTGTGCCTATTAAAGGATGATCTTTAAAAATTTTATATGAAAGTAGATAATGACCATGATGATCATGTGAAAATGCATAAATCTTATTAAAAAATTTTTTTTTATGTTCTTCATACTGTTCCTCACCTCTTCCGATTATTTGCAGATATGACTTTTGGAACATTCTTTTTGCTGGATTTAAATTTTCTGATGTTTGAATTTTAGATATTACAAAAGATAAGCAAATGGAAAAAATTGTAACAATTATAATAAACTTTCTAAGATATTTAGTGGTAAAAAATAAAGTAGAAAAAAAAAGTATTAATAAAAAAAAGGATGTTCTTTCCCCCGAAAGATATACTATCACACACACTAGTGACAAAATTAGAGCAAAATAAATATTATTTTTCTTTTCGTTAAACATACCTCCCAATACTAAAAACAACAAAAAAATGGGAAGCACTCTTGTTAAAAAACCACCAAGAATAAGTTCTTCACCAAAAAAACTTGATATACGACTTTTTAATATACTATATCCGAGAATATTTTCTCCAGTAATATATTGAATTAATGAGTCTATAATTATAATGGAAAAAAAAATGATATAAAAAATTACAATTTTTTTGGAAAAAAGCTTATAGTTTTCAAATATAAACCACGATGCTAACGCAAATAATGGTAAACGAAAATACATTATACCAGATATCGCATAATCAAAGTTATAAAAATTTAACAAGGTTGATATTAAAACCGATAAGTAAAAAATTATAAAAAAAAATGTATATCGATTTAAATAGAAATAAGATTTATTTAATTTAATAATATAATAAAAAGAAAAAAATATTATTGAAATTAAAAATATCTCTGAAATTAGTGGGCCAATTAGTAAAAATAAAGGAAAAATACACAAGCCATATCCAAACAAGTATTTTGGTATATTGTTTTGAAAATTCATTTGTTGTTTAGATCAAAATTTCATTTTAAAAAATTATCCTAATAATAAAGAAATTTTTTAAATTAATTTGAGTTTGCTTATAGTTTTTAAAAATTTTTTTAATGGTTTTACTTAAACTTTTCTTATTACTTTTGCAACAAAAATTCTATTTTTTTTAAACGCTAACATTAAAAGATAGTCAAAAAAAAATGCAAAAATAATATCTTTATAAATTCTAATCGATAACTGGCAATTTATAATAATTTCAAAGTTTATTAGTTTAGTTTATGTGTTATAAAGAAAGAATAATGAAAAATTTTTATTCAAAATTTACTCTTAAAAAAAAAACCATTCTTGTTGTAGGAGGATCTGGACAATTAGGTGTAAAAACAATTGAAATTTTGATCAATGCAGGAGCCAATATATTAAACTTAGATATATTTGATAAAAAGAAATTTAAAAGTAAAAATTATACTTTTTATAAATGTGACATTACAAACGAGATTGAAGTTAAAAAAACAAAAAACAAAATAAACAAAAAATTTAAATCTATTAACGCTTTAATAAACCATTCTCATTATAAAGGGGATCCAAAGAACTTAAGACCTTTTCATGGTTTTTTCTCAAAAGTTGAAAATTATTCTACAGATATTTGGAAAAAAACTATTGATGTAAATTTAAATGGATTATTTTTTACAACAAGAAGTTTTTTACCAATGCTATTAAAAAATAAAAGATCTGTCATACTGAACACTTCATCCACTTACGGAAAAGTTTCGCCAAATAAATCAATTTATGGAAATTCTGGAATAAATTCTCCTATTGGTTATGCTACAACTAAATCTGCAATAATTGGATTTACAAAATATCTTGCATGTCACTATGGAGACAGGGGTCTAAGAGCAAATATTTTAATTCCAGGTGGTATTTCAAATTCAAAACAAAAATCAAAATTTAAAAAAAATTATGCAAAACTTACACCTCTTGGAAAAATGTCTGATAATTCTGATTACATGGAAACAGTATTGTTCATGGTTTCTGACGCTTCTTCATATATGACAGGTGCTGAAGTTGTAGTAGATGGTGGATTTACTTCATGGTAAATGAAGTTGCAATCTTTATACAGGCTAGATTATATTCGACTAGATTAAAGGGAAAGATTTTATTTAATTTTTTTAATCAAACAATTATTGATAGAATTATTAAAATATCAAAAAAAATTAAGTATAAAAAAAAAATATACATTTTGAGTGGAAATTATAAAAAAAATTCTTTTTTGAAAAAATATGCTTCTGATCATAATGTAAATATTTTTTTTGGTGATGAAAATAATGTTTTAAGAAGATTTCAAAATTTAATTAAAAAAGAAAAATTACAAAATTATTATATTTTAAGATTAACCTCAGATAATTATCTAGCTCAACCTAAGATAATAGATCATGTCATTAAAGAAGGCTTAAAAAAAAAATATGAATATTGCTACATAAAACCTTTATCTCATTTTGCTGGAGAATTAATTAAAGCTTCAACTCTTCTAAAAGAAAAAGGTAAAACTGAAAATATAAAAAATCATGTAACTTTAAGAATTAGAAAAGATAAAAAGATAAAAAAACTCGCTCTTTCAAAAAATATAATGAAAATTGATCACAATAAATATTTTACTCTAGATACTATTGATGATCTAAAAACAATGAAAATTTTAGAAAAAAAATATCCAACTCTTAAAAAGTTAGATAACATAAGTACTTTAAGAAGAATTCAAAATGAAAATAAAAACTTAAAAAAATTAATACACAACTTTTTAAATTAAAAATGGTTTTTTTTTAATATAGTATCTTTTTGAATATTTTTTTTTGCTTTTTTTCCAATTACTAAACTTATGTGGTCAGGAGATATTCCTGTTCCTGGTCTTTTAGGAATTAAGCAATCATCAGTAATTTTTTCGCCTTTTTGAATAAATCTAGTTGTTACTAAACTTCTTCTTGCAAGTTTTCTAGTTAGATGTTCACATTTTAATACTCTTTTTTTTCCATCTCCACTAGCACTTACTAAAAGATCAACATCCTCTCTTAATTTATTTAATTCTTGTGAATTAATTGATAGCCAATGATCAGCAGATTTTTTTAAACCTTTATCATAAGTATAATGTTTTTCAATTGCTCTCACTCCCAACAAAACTGATGAAGCTGCTATTTTATATCCTAAAGTATGATCACTCAAACCTAACAATACATTTTTAAAATTTTTTTTAAATTCATTAAGGGCTAGAAGATTTGCATCTTCTGGCTTAGTGGGATAGCTCAAAGTACACTGCATAAGACATATTTTTTTATTGAACCGCGAAATATAATTTAATGCTTTTTTGATTTCATTTATATTTGATGCTCCAGTCGAAACAAACATTGGTTTTTTTTTTTGAGCTATTTTTTTAAGTAATGGAAAATTTGTTATATCGCAAGATGCTACCTTAAAAGCGCTTACTCCTAGCCTATCTAGCATGTCAACCGCCTCATTATCAAAAGGCGTTGACATAAATTGTATTTTATATCTTTTGCATAATTTTTTTAAAATCTTGTATTCAGGTTCATTAAAACCATCTAATCTTTTATAAGAGTCATATTGTGTTCCTTCCTTAATTAATTCACCTTCCCAATTCCAAAATCTTGGTGTTTTTCTAATAGATAGTTTGTCAGCTTTGTACGTTTGAAATTTGATTATATCAGCACCATTTTTTTTTGCTTCTTTAATTAGCCTTTCAGCCATTTTTAAGCTACAATTATGGTTAACCCCTGCTTCAGCAATAATAATACATTTATTTTTGTTAATATTTAAGTTTCCAACTTTTAGAGTTTCCATTTATTTATTTTCTAAATTTTTAATAATATTTTTTCTGTTACCTGATAATGAAATATTTTTTCCATGTATATAGTATCTGTATAATGGAATTGGAACATAAAAAGATTTATATTTTTTCATTAATCTATTTATTAAGTCATGATCTTCAGCCTCTCTTAAATTAGGATTATAGTTTCCAACTTTTTTGATCATTTCTGTCCTAAACATAATGCCAGCTCCATGAGATAAAATCTTTTTTTTGCTATCTAATTTTACTATTTTTTGCTTAAAACCAAATTCATCTACTCTAAAATGATCTGAATATACTAATGCTATATCTTTATTATAATCTAAGATTTCAGACATCATTTGCACAGAATATTTATTTAAATAGTCGTCTGAGTCAACTCTTATAAAATATTTACCTCTAGCCTTTCTTGCCGCTAAGTTAGAACAAAATCCTGGTCCTTTATTAGTTTTATTTTTAAATAAACGAATATGATTTTTAAATCCTTTCAGATATTTGAGAGAGTTGTCTGTCGATGCATCATCAACGATTATAACTTCAATTCTTTTGTTAGACAAAACTTGATCTAAACATGATCTTAGAGATCTATCTAAAAATTTTGACCTATTAAAATTTAATATTGTTAATGTTATATCCATATTATCTATTTACTTTTGCAATAAAATGAAGCTCAGAGCAATTTTTTTTTTTGTCAAGAATTTTTTGAAAGCTGTCAATATTATTCATTATACTTGAATTTAAGATAAATTGAGGCTCAAAATTATTTTTTTTTGAAGTTAACTGAAAAGATCTTTTTAAATCCAAAAAATCTGTTCCAAACCACCATTCAGCAACTATCTTCATACCAAATTTTGATAATAAATACTTTATTGATTTTTCAGTATAAAGATGTGTATGTGTTGCACAAAGTTGTCTTGGATATACATTTTGAAATAAATTTTCGATCAAGACACTTAAACTTACCATGGGAATAGAGGCATAAAAGTACTTTATTTTTGATTGTTTAATTGCTTTTAAAAAAATACTAGGATTATTTAAATGTTCAAGAACAGCTATCATAGATATAATATTTGCTTCTGAAAGTTTTATTTTTTGTATAATTTCTTCATCACGTGAAAAAAATATTTTATTTTTTTTTAATTTTGCATTACCTAATTTTACCATATCAACATTTGTTTCTAACCCAGCCCCTATAATTCTTTTATTCTCTAAAGATTTTAAGAAATGACCAGCTCCGCACCCTATGTCTAAAATAAAATTTTTCTTAATCTTTTTTTTCTTAAGAAAATTAATTAAAAATTCTACTTTTGGATTGTATATTTTGCTAACTCTTTTTGAATAAAATTTTGAATAAAATTTAATATAGTTATTTTTTTTTGGCTTATAACAATAATCAGTATATTTTTTAGTATCTTGAAATTTTCCATTTAAATGACTACATTTTTTACAAATTTTATATCCAATATCATGTGAAACAAAATCATTTTTTTTTTGAAGCTTGTAATTACAATTTTTACATAACTTTCTAATTGGCTGAAGTTTATAAAATTTCAATAATTTCTCATTTTCCTTTAAAAGTTTTTGATTTTCCTGAAAAAAAGAGGATTTAATTTTTAAAATATCACTCAGTGGTTTTGAAAATTTAGTATACATAATAGAAATTATGAGTTTAATTAATTTGATTAGAATTGAAAGAAAATAATGTTTCGTATACTAAGATTGATTTTTCTAACAAAAAAAATTTTTTTTAAACCACAAAAAAAAGAAATACTAATTATTGATAAATTAACTGGTAAAAGATTATGTTACATATTTAATAAAAAAAAAATTTCATTTTTAGAAACTCGATTATCTGAAATTAATGTTCAAATATTTCTATTAGCAATAATAAAAAAAATATCTAACTCTTCTTTAAGATTATCTCAGCATTATATCTTAAGTTATATAAAGTTTGTTGATCCCAAGTTTATTGTAACATCAAACGATGTAATACCTTTCTATTGGCAAATAAAAAGATATTTTCCTCAAAAAAAAGTCATTATTTTTCAAAATAATTATAGAAACGGTTGGGATTTTGGAAATATATTTTTAGGATCCAAAAACGAAAAAAAAGGTTCGTGTGATTTATTTGTAACTTATTGTAACTCAATCATACCTTTATACTCCAAAAAAATAAAATCAAACTATCTTAGTATCGGCTCAATAGAAAATAATTTTTTTAAAAAAAAGTTTAACAATAAAAAAAAAAATATCATCTATATTTCTCAATTTAAAAATTGGAGCAATAAAGAAGTTGCTATAAGTAATCAAAATAAAAAAATATTTTTAAAAGATAGCTATATAAAATCTGATAAAATTATACTTAATTTTTTAAATGAATTTTGTAAAAAGAATAATAAAGAATTAAAAATTTTTTTAAGAAATCAAATTGGTGAATTGGGTTCTAAGGAAGAAAGTTATTACAAGGAAATTTTAGACTTTAAAGTAGATTTTGTTAAAAAAAAAAATAGGTTTAATGGTTATAACAAAATTTCAAATTATGATTTTTTTGTTACTAATGATTCTACACTTGGTTATGAATGCCTTGCTAGAGATAAAAGAGTAGCATTTTTTAACAATAGATATTTAGTAAGTAAGTTCAAAAATGGCCACAAACATTATTATGGTTGGCCAAAAAAGCTGCCTGAGTCCGGTCCATTTTGGACAAATTCAATTCAAATTAATAAAATGGAAAAAGTTTTAAATTTTATGATTAAAGCAAATTCAACCCAATGGTCTCGTGTCAAAAAAAAGTATATAAATGAAGTAATAGACTATAGTTATAAAAATAGAAAGCTCTTTAAATTATTAGATGAAATATCATAATGATAATTAAATTATCTTATAAAATTTTAATCAATTTTTTAATGATTTTTTGTACCACTTTAACGATGATTTGACTAACAAGTTTAAGGATTGATATTTAGGTTTCCAATTAATCAATTTCTTTAATTTTTTGGGGTTAGCTATTGAAATAATTATATCTCCTTTTCGTCTTTTACCCACAATATAGTTTATTTTTTTTTTTGAAACATTTCCAAATTCTTTAATTATCTCAAGGACTGAAAAACCAAAACCATAACCACAATTTAAAATAAAAAAAATTTTTTTATTATTTACAAATTTTGAAACTTTATAGTGAATTTCAGCTAAGTCACTTACGTGAATAAAATCTCTAATTGTTGTCCCGTCTTTTGTTTTATAATCAACACCATTAATCTTAAGCTTTTCTTTTTTAACTGCCGCTTTGCATAAATTTAATATTAAATTATATCCTTTTTTTATATTAAATCCGCATCTTAGTTTATTGTCTGCCCCAGCAACATTAAAATATCTTAAAATTATACAACTTATTTTTTTTTTATTTTTTTCTAAATATCTTTCAAGCTTTAATTTTGTTCTTGGATACGGTGACATTGGATTTAATGAGTCACTTTCACTTGCTTTTTTATTTTTATTTCCATAAACGGCAGCTGTAGATGAATATATAATTTTTTTAATTCCATTTTTAATACACAATGAAAAAAATTTTTTCCCATTGAGATAATTATTTTGAAAATATTTTTTTGGTCTTTTTATGGATTCTTCATTATTAATATATGCAGCAAAGTGCATTACAATATCAATTTTATTTTTATCAAATAGCATGTTGAGTTTATTTGTATCTTGAATATTAAATTTAAAAAGTTTAGCTTTTTTTGGGATATTTTTTTTTAAACCTGTAGACAAGTTATCTATAATTATTACTCTATGGCCTTTATCTATTAAGAATTGTGATACACAACTTCCTATATAACCTGCTCCACCTGTTATTAAATAATTCATTTAATTTTTCTTATCGCATCTTTTAATGTTTGAACAACATATATTTGTTCTTTTGCAGTAAGTTTTAAATGAAATGGAAGAGTTATACAACTATCACCCCATTCAGTAGTATTGGGAAAATTTTTATCTTTTAAATTATATTTATTTTTATAATAAGTCATTTTGTGAAGGGGTTTATAATGTAATGAACAGCCTATTTGTTTTTTTTTAAGATAATCAATAATTTTATTCCTTTTTCTTTTTTCAACTCCAATTACAAAAATATGAAATGCGGATGAACATTCTGAGGGAATTTTAGGTATTTTAACTTTTACGTCTTTTAATAAATTTACATATCTTTTGTAAATTTTTTTCCTCAAAATTAAGTTTTTTTTAATATCTTTAATTTGAGGAAGTAACAAAAAAGATAACAAATCTGAAAGGTGGGCTTTAATCCCTAAATTTTTCATATCAACATCATTATGTCTTTTGGATTTATATCTCTCTAGGGCTGTTAGAGTTAAGCCAAAATTTTTTAATTCTTTAATCTTTTTTGCAAATTTAATATCATTAGTGATTATAGCTCCACCCTCTCCACAAGTAATATTTTTAGTTGCATAAAAAGAGAAGATTGCTGCTTTTGACCATTTTCCAGATTTATCACCTTTAAGAGTTGACTCAAAAGAATGTGCACTATCTTCAATTATATCAATTTTTAATTTTTTTTTTTTTATGTATTTATGTAATTTTTTAGTATCAAACATATTTCCATATAAATGAACTGGAAAAATTACTTTGGTTTTTTTAGTAATCTTTTTTATTACTTCATTGTAACTTGTAATAATTGTATCCTTGTTTGTATCAACAAAAATTGGCTTTGCTCCTAATAACTCTACAACATTTGCGGTAGCAGCGAATGTCATTGAGGGTAATATAACTTCATCGTTTTTTTTTAAATTTAAAGATAATAATGTTATTATCGCTCCAGTAGTCCAGCTGCTAGTTAAAATGGTACTTCTTACATTTAAAAAATTACATATTTTTTTTTCTACTAACGTCCCTATTGGACCTGAAGTAATAATATCTCCTCTTATGATTTTTTTAAAACTTAAATGATTTTTTAATGATAATGGATGTTTATAAAAATCTACTTTCATTCTAATTAAATTTATATTTTATATTTTATATTTTTCTTAATGAATAGCTGATAATTGATATATATATCAAACAATAAACGCTGAAAATTAAATATGTCTTAAATCCTATAATTAAACAAATGAATGGGATTAGATAAAATAATGATAAAACGAAGTTAGTTTTTACAATACTCTTAAATTTTCGTTTTAATATATGGTGTAGGTGATTTAAATCTCCTGAAAATGGATTTTGCTTTTTATAAATTCTAAAAATAAATAATCTAAGCATATCAATTCCTGGAACCATCAAAATTATAAAAATTTCATCAGTTAAAAAAAATTCGATATTATTTTCGTACTGATCAATTAAGATGAAACCTATAATACCACTCAATACAAAAGCTCCACTATCACCAAGAAAAATTTTATTTTTATAATTCAAAAAAAGAACAAAAAATAAATTTATTAAAATAATAAATGAAAATATCACAAAAACACTCTTAAATAGAAATATTGCAAAAACAAAAATAGAAAATAATATTAATTGTAAATCAATACCGTCAAACATATTAAAAGCATTAGCTAAGAGGGCAAAACACAAAACAGTAAAAGGAACAGAAAAATGACTGAGTGAATAATTTTTTTCAATAAATGATATTTCAACTAAATTTAAACCCAAGTCTCTATCATATAATATAGCCACTAGGGATGAAAATATTATAAACAAAAGTTTAATTTTTGGAATAATCTTTTTTACATCATCATAAATTCCAACTAAATAAAATGAAAAAATTATAAACAAGAAGGAAATTATTTGAGTTAATTCAAAATCGATTAACGAATTTTCCAATAATAAATTAATTAAAAAAAATACAATAACATTTAAAACTATAATCGACCCACCAAGTAAAGATGTTTTTTTTTTATGCTTTTTTAGTCGATTGTCAGGGTCATCAAAAATATTAATTTTTTTTGAAATAAAATCAAAATTTAAAATTAAAACTGAATTTAAGACTAAAAAGAATAATACTAAAAAAAAAGTCACTTTATCTATTGGCATTAATAAAATTTATATAATTTAGCACTTTTAATAACCTCAATTTTTTTTTGTTTGGTTAATGCTTTAATTAAATCCTTTTCCTTGGAATTTTTATAAAATACAGTAGATCTATAAAAAATGAGAAGATCATTCTTGGATTTAAATACTAGTTTATTTCTAAATTTATATATCTTTTTTTTAAAATTTTTTTTTTATAAATGGCTCTAATTTTTTTTTACCAAAATCAATATATTTTTCTGCTTGATTAGAAAGAGTTTTAGTTTTTTTTGCAAATTCTGTAAGTGTATGAGGATAACACGGTGCTGTAATCAAAAATATACCATTCGGCTTTAAATAGCTCTTGCAATATTTAATTAAATTTATCGGATTTTTAGCGTAATAAAAAGCATAGCTTGAAATTATTTTATCATATTTGATTTTAAGTTTACTTAAATATTTTGGTAAATCTTCCATTGAAACTTTTTTAATGATTACATTTTTAGATTTTTTAATTTTTTTAAGTGACTTTTGTGAAATATCTGTTGCTACAACCAATCCTTTTGAACCAATAATTTTTTTTTGAATTTCAACATGTTGTCCCATTCCACATCCTATTTCTAAAATATAGTCATTTTTTTTAATTTTATATCTTTTAAATAACCAGGATGTTAGATCTACACTGCCAAGTTTTTTATTTAAGTTAAGTCTATTTTTTAAATTATCAGATGAAATTGACCTTTTTCTAACGATATTACTTATCTTCATATTCTAATTGTATATATAATGACTTTTGTTAAAAACATAATAATTTTATGAAAAAAATATTAATTATTGCTGCTCACCCAGATGATGAAATTCTAGGATGTGGTGGGACAATTCTAAAAAATATTAAATTAGGAAACAAAGTTAATGTTTTGTATATCTCTGATGGTGTCGGTGGACGATACGATGATAAATCAATTAAAAAAATCCAAGATATTAACGAAAGAAAAAAAATGGCCATTAATGCCTCAAAAATTGCAAAATTCAAAATAATTGATTTTTTAGGTTTAGAAAACCTAGAATTAAATAAATACAAACATAACTTTATTAATAACAAAATTTTTAATGTTTTAAAACTTGTACGGCCAGATGTGATTTACACTAACCATCCTGGAGACAATAATATTGATCACAGAATAACTTTTGAAAGTACTTATACAGCCTGCAGACCAAATAATCATTTCAAAATAAAAGAGTTTTTAACATACGAAGTCCCTTCTTCAACTGATTGGGCCAGCCCATCTAGTACTCCATTTTTACCAAAAAAATTTATTGATATTACTAAATTTTCTAGAATGAAAAAAAAACTATTGAATTGTTATAAAAAAGAATTGAGGACATATCCACATCCACGATCATTAAAAAATATTGATGCGCTTGAAATTTATCGAGGAGGTATATGTGGATCACAAAAAGCTGAGGCATTTGATATAATTAAGATAATTGATTAACTCTTATTTAATAATATCTTGAAATAAATTATTGAATTTTTTCTAAGATATTCTCCTGAAATTCTTTTTTAGTAAAATGCTTATCATTTAAAATTTTCTTTTGAATTTCTTCATAATTTTTTAAAATATATTCAGACATTTTAAATAACTCTAGAATGTCTCTTTTGCATTCAAATATACCTTCTCTATTATTTTTAACATAACTTATTTCATCAAATATTATAACGGGTCTTAATCGGGCTAAACTTTCATTTATTACTTTTGGAAATCCTTCTATTAAAGATGGGAGTAAAAAAATATTGCATTCATCATAAATCTTAATCATTTCTTTTGGACTGCTTATTGTGCCATGAAATTTGAAATGAGAAACTTGACTTGAGCCAAATACGTTTTTTTCTATCCCAACGATTGAAAAAATAAAATTCTTATATTTATTTTCAAAGAATAATCTTTTGATAAAGGAACCTCCTTTATCAAAAGTATATCTTCCAACATATAAAAATCTTACTTTATCTAAAATAGCCTCTTTTCTATTTGTTAACCAATAATCATTTATTTCAGATGGATAAATAATGCTTTGTTTTTTTATATTGGTAAAATTATTCGAACAACTTAAAATCTCGAGTTTTCTTTTGACTATATTGAACATGAGATAATAAATAAAATAGCCAAACCACCAATATCGATATTTATATTCTAGAAAACCATCACTTCTTAAATAAACATGTCCATTAACATTTATCCTTTTAAGATAAATCAAAAAAATTAAAAAAAAAAAATTGTATGGAGTTAAAGAAATCATCAAAATTTTCATATTTTTTTCAAAATTTGTTTTATTAAAAATTTTGATACCATCGACTTTAAATTGGTTTTTTTTTCTAGTTTTTCTAGCAATTAAAAAAGTTTGAAATTTAAGTTTAAGTGAGCTTAAAATATTATCTAGATCATTATTTGGTCCATATAAATTACCATTTTGATCCTCAAAAATTTTATCATTTGATATCACATAAATATTATTTTTCATATTTCCAAGTTTTTTTGAAATGGTTTACTGTTAATTTCAATCCTTTTTTTAAATCTATCAGAGGTTTCCATTTTTTGGATAGAGCAAGAGATATTGATGGATATAAATAAAGCAATTCATCTTTTCTAAATTTTATTCTTCCAAAAAGAGGAGTGCCTCCCCTACATTCTTTCACTATATCTTCAATTAATTTCTTAACTTTTATTCTTTTTCCAGATCCTAGATTAAAAATTTTTCCTACATCTTTTCCAATCATAATTTTATATATAAAATTAATGGCATCGGATACATATAGAAAATCCCTTATTTGATTCCCCTTAGAGCAAGGAAATTTTTTTTTTTGTAAACATGAAATTATTGTAAAAGGTATCAATCTATCAATTGTTTGGTTTGGGCCGTATATAAGATACGGTCTTATTATAACAGAAGGAAAATTATTTTTTATGTTTTCTTTCATTAAAAAAATTGTGGTTAATAGTTTAGATTGACCATAAACCGAATAAATTTTTTTATTTATTGGTATTTTTTTTGACTCGTAATGAGGGCAGCTTATTTTACCATATTCAACAGAACTTCCAATTTGAACAAATTTTAGTAGGTGGTCTCTTTTAATTGACTTAACTAAATTTAAAACTCCTCTATGATGTGAATTAAATGTTTTTACTTTTTCCTTATGATTAATATTTCCTGCAAAATTTACAACATAATCAAATTTTATATTAGATATTCTTTTCAAATCTTTTTTTATTGATAAATCACATTTTAAATATTTTACATTTGAAATTTTTTTTTTTTTAGAGGGGTAATTCCTTGATAGAGAATAAAGAGAAAAAATTTTTTTCTTTTTTAAAAATTCTAAGTAATGAGATCCTAAAAAACCTGTTCCACCTGTAATAAGAATTTTTTTTTTCAATTTAAAAAGCTATTTTTTTTAATTTAAATAGTTTGTTCAAATTATCTCTATCTCTTTTAGTATCCATACAATACCACTTACCTTTATGTTTATAAGCAAGTAGTTGTTTATTTTTGGATAATTCTTCAAACGGTTTTCTTTCAAGAAAAGTGTTATCAGACTTGATATAATCAAAGACTTTTGGACTCATTACAAAAAAACCTCCATTAATCCATCCTTCATCAATTGATGACTTTTCTTTAAAATATTTTACAAATTTAGAGGAAATTTGTATAGCGCCAAATCTAGCGGGTGGTCTTACCGCAGTCAAAGTGACAGTTTTTTTATTTCTTTTGTGAAATAAAACTAATCCTTTTAAATTTACGTTAGATAAACCATCACCATAAGTTACTAAAAAATCTTCTTTATCTAACAAATTTTTTAATCTTTTAATCCTGCCACCTGTCATAGTTTTTTGACCTGTATCAATTACTTCTACCTTCCAATTAAATTTATTTTTATCAAAATAATTTTTAATAATATTTTTTTTATAACCAGCCGCGACTATAAATTCCTTAAATCCATAATTGTAATAATGTTTCATAATATGATAAATAATTGGTTTACCACCAACTGTAACCATAGGCTTTGGAATTAGTTTAGTATATTCGGATAATCTAGTGCCAAGACCACCAGCTAAAATCACAACTTTCATATAATGTTTTCAAAAAAATTTAATTGTTTTTTTGTAAGTTCAACTAATTTTTTTCTATTAAAATAATAACCTTGGTACCATAAAATAACAAATTTTATTATCTCGTTAATACTTACTTTAATTTTCCAATTAAGAATTTTTCTAGATTTTTTAGAATCTAAACTTAATAACTTTGCTTCCTTAAATTTACTATTGTTCTCTTTAATTATCCATTTTCCATTTTTCCAATATTTCTGTGATAATTGAAGTATTTTAATTACATTAAATGATTTTCTCAAATCTGGGCCAAAGTTAAATGACTCTCCTGAAATTTTTTTATTTTTATTTAAATTATAACCTAGAAGCAAATAGCCAGATAATGCCTCTAAAACATGTTGCCACGGCCTAGTTGCTTTTGGACTTCTAATCAGAACTTTTTTATTTTTACTCCAAAGTTTTATACAGTCTGGAATAAGTCTATCCTTGGCCCAGTCACCACCTCCAATTACATTTCCAGCCCTAGCACTTGCCATTTTAATATTTTTTTTACTTTTAAAAAAACTTTGAAAATAACTATTAAATAAAATTTCAGCCCCTGCCTTAGAAGCGCTGTAAGGATCATCCCCACCCAAAATATCCTTTTCATTATATGGTCTATGAGTCTCGATATTTTTATAACATTTATCACTTGTAATAATAACTATAGAACAATTTTTTTTATAATTTAACAAGCTCTCTAAAACATTTTTTGTTCCAATTAAATTTGTTTCCCAGGTTTTATTTGGGTTTAGATATGATTTACTTACAAGAGATTGTGCAGCTAGATGAAAAATAAAATCTGGTTTAATTTTTAATATAGTTTTTTTAACTTTATATTTATTACTTATGTCAAAAAAATAATTTTTAGATAATCTGTCAACACCGCAAACTTTATAAAAAGAGGGTTTCGTTGGTATACCATCTGATATTCCATAAACTTTTGCACCTAAGGAATGAAGCCAAAAACTTAACCAACTTCCTTTAAAACCAGTATGTCCAGTTATTAATACTTTTTTATTTTTATAAATTTTTAATTTTTTTCTAAAGCTTTTCAATTTTTTAAACCTAAAATTAAGTTTTTATAAGTGTTAAAGTGAACTTTGTTTACTTCCTCTACAGTATTAAATGCATTATGACTTGTTAATATTACGTTGTTAAATTTTTTTAATTTTGATTTAATTGCAAGAGGCTCATTCTCAAAAACATCTAGACAAGCTCCTTTAATAATTTCTTTTTTTAATAAAAAAATCAAAGCTTTTTCTTCGATTATTGGTCCCCTAGCTATATTCACTAATAAAGGTTTTTTTTTAATTAATTTTGATAATTTTAAGTTAATTAAATGTTGTGTAGTATAATTTAAATCTGTTGCTAAAATAATTATATCTGAATTTTGATAAATAAATCTTTTGTTTTTTATAATTATTTTAGACTTCTTTGCTTTTTTTTTATTTATTTTTTTTATATCATTTCCAAAAATTTGACATTTAAAAGGAATTAATAATTCAGCTATTCTTAAGCCAATATTACCTAAACCAATTATTCCCACCTTTTTTTTGATTAGTGTTGAGCCCTCAAACTTGTTCCAAATACCTTTTTGAATATTATTGTGATTAGATAAAATTTTTCTATTAAAATTTAGAATAAAAGCCAAAGCTTGAGTTGCAACACTTTCGGTAAAAGCGCCAGGTGTATTATAAACCTTAACATTAAACTTTTTACACGCTTTTAGGTCAATTGAGTCTATACCTGTTCCCCATTTAGATAATACTTTTAACTTACTTGCTTTTTTTATAACTTTTTCAGTAAATTCATCATCTCCACATAGTATTCCATCTATATTCTTTACTAATTTAAGAAGATCTTTTTCTTTTAATGATTGTCTTGTTTTTACTACCCTTATATTAAAATTATGATTATTAAAAAAATTTCTAAGTTTTTTATAATCATCAACAAAAGGGAATGCTGTAATTAAAATGTTGAATTTCATATTTTTTATAATAATAAAATGTATATATTGATTCTACGTGAGTATTCTACAAAAATTAAACTATTATTTAAGTAAATCTGACAAGCATAAATCCTCTTTTTGGATCAATAGACTTGATAATAATATATATTTGGATACTGCAAAATTTTTAGGATTTGGATCTTTTACTAAAACCAATTTTATAAGCAACTTTTTTCATAAATTTTTTCAAAAAAAAATCTATGGAAATGAGATTTTTGTAACAGATGAATACTTCAAATATAAAAACTTTTTCAAAAAGCAAAAGAGAGAGATTAATATTGATAATATCCAGCACATATTTTTCTTCAAAAAGATTAAAGAAACTATCAACAAAAAAATTAGTTCCGCATGTGTGATTGGAGATGGAAAGATAAATTTTTTATCTGGAATGCTATCCATTTACCCTGAGGCAAAAGTATATTCTATAAATCTTAGCGAAGTATTGATACATGACTATTTATTATTAAAAAAACATAATATTCTTAATGATGAAAATATTTCAATTTTAGAAAAGCCACAAGATTTGGACAATCCTGATATTAAACTTTTTCTTGTTCCTCCCGATAACGCAAATATCTTAAAAAATAAAAATATTGATCTATTTGTAAATTTTTCCTCTTTCCAAGAAATGAGAATGGCAGATATTAATAATTACTTTGATTTAGTTAAAAGTAATAAATCTTTTCTTTATACATGTAATAGATATCATAAAATACTACCAGCGGGAGAAGTTCTTGAATTTGACAATTATCCATGGGGTGAAGGAAGAAAAATTTTTTATGAAAAATGTCAGTGGATTTCAAAGTATTACTCTTTTAAATATCCTTTTTTTTATGACTATGATGGAGATCATTGGCACTGCCTAATATCATATGAAAAAAAACTATAGTTTTTAGAAATCTTAATCTACAGTTTAAAATTATTCTAAAAAATAGAATTATGAAATTTAAAAAAGGATGATATGAATTAAAATATTTCTGATGAAAAAATATTTATTATTAATTGAAAAATCTATTTTATACTTGTGTATTTTAATTATCACATTTGCCTCACTTATTTTTTTATACGAAAAAAAAGACAAGATTCTTGTTAATTTAAAAAGGACCACATCAAATACAGATTATATTAAGGAGGACAAAAAATGGTATAAAGAAATAATAGATAACCCGGGTTATATTTTATTTTTCAGACATGCCGAAAGAGAAAAATGGTTGGATGTAAAATTTTATGATGCTATTGAACTTGAAAATAATATTCTTGCAGAAAATTCTTCCTTTGACAAAGCTGTTTGTTTATCGAGCAGGGGACTTGAACAAGCAAAAATGATGGGAGAATATTTTAAAAAAATTAATTTAAATATTAAAACAATAATATCCAGTCCAAGTTGCCGTGCGAGACAAACAGCAATGTTAGCTTTAGGTAAAATAGATATTATTGAAAATAAACTTGTTCATTATGGTCCTTGGAATGAAACAGAAGATTTTCATTATAAAAATGTGAAAAATTTTTTGCTTAAGGTGCCTTATGAAAAAGGTAAAAATACAATTATAAGTGCTCACAATGGAGTTATTGAAGCAAGGGTTGTGGATGAGTATCCAGTAGGATTTACTTTTTATTTAAATGAAGGTGGATTTTTTGTGATAAGTAGAGAAAAAGACAAGCTAATAATCCATCATAAGTTTAATAATTTTCATTATTTTAGTAAAAACATTTTAATAAGAAAAAAATAATTGAGAGACTGGTATAAATATAGCTTGGAAGATTCTGATGTAAAAAAATTTACCTCAGCTTTAGATTATACCTCATATCAAATTAGAAAAGATTATTCCGAACTTGATAAACTTTTTGAATTTGATTTTTTCAATAAAGATTTTTCTAAATATATTTATAATAACTTAAGTCAAAAATTATCTGGTAAAAACTTGTCTATTGGTAGTGGATGGGGACATCTGGAATACCATTTATCAAAAAAATTTGACATCACAGCCTCAGATATAAATAAAGAATATGCAAATTATAATACAAAGGTAAACTATATAATTACAGATATTCTCTCAAAAGAATTTATATCTAATATTAAATACGACAATGCCTTTGCTCCTGGAATAATATATTTATTTAATAATGATGAATTAAATATTTTTTTCGAGAACGTAAAAAAAACTCTGAAAGATAACGGAAATTTTTACTTATTTTTTAGAAGCAAAGATAGTTTTTTTATAAATTTTTTAGATAATTATATTCTACCGTTTGAAAACCTTATTAAATATTTTTTAAAAATTATTAAAAGAAAAAAAATAAAAATTCAAAGAAACCATCACGGTTTTAGACGTTATAATTATGAATTGGAAAAAGTTATTTCTCAAAATGAATTCATAATTATGTCAACAGAGAAGCTAATGTTTAAAGCTGAATACAATAGATCCAAAATTCTTAAGACTTTTGGTATTGGAAAAATTTTATCTTTTTTAAAACTACATCCATATATAACAGTTTATCATTTAAAAAAATCTTTAAAACCCTCATAATAAGTTGCTATTGATTTAATAGAGAAAACAAAAAAAAATAATGGAAATAAAAAAATATATAAAATATTTTTTAAATACCATTTTTTAATTACAAAGAAAGTTTGCAATAAAACTAAGGCTGGATAAATTAACGGAAATAATATCAAAAATAAAAGATTAATAAATTTATTATTAATATTAAATAAATTATGATATTGATGTCTTCCCCATTGCAAATGATGTTTCATAAAACTTAAAAAATCTTTTCTATCATCATGTTTAACTTTACAATTTTTATCAAAATAAGTTTTATCTCCTTTTTTTCTTATTTGAGAAAATAAGTCAGCATCTTCTCCAGTTTTAATATTCTCATTAAACTTAATTTTTTTTTTTAAATAATTTTTTAACATGTAAGCTTAGATTGCATGTTGGTAAGTGGTAAGGCCATTCAACATTTTTTGAAAAATTTTGATCAATCGATGTAAACCATGATAATCTGCCATCTAAAAATTCCCAAAAATTAAAATTACTTTTATTGAATGAAGGTATAACTGGTCCACCAACTGCAATTAAGTTAGGATTTTTTTTATGAGCATTTAAGTGATTTTCAATTAATTTTTTTAATGGAGTTATATCAGAATCTAAAAATAATATTAGTTCAAAATTTTTTTTTTTTGCATATTGAAGTGCTATGTTTCTATTTGTTGATATTGAAAATTCTTTTTTTTCTCTATTTATAAATTTAATTTTTTTATAGTCGTTTCTCTCAAAAAAATAATTAACTCCATCATTAATTATTAAAACCTGATCTATAAGATTTAACTGTATTTTGTTCAATAACTTACTTAATCTAATATTTTTATTATGATACAAAATACATAATAATAATTTCTTTTTTATGGTTTTTTTTGATAAATCAAGTTTGGCCATTTTTTAGGATTAAATAAAATTGATGTGATTAAAGCACAGTTGTGTGTACAATGGCATTCTTTGTTAATAATACTTTTAACTTGTTTTTTAAATTTATCACTACTAGTAATTTCTTTAATATCATTTTGAGATATATTTCCAACAGCAGGTAACATCTCACAAGATGAAACGTCACCATTACCCCAAACAACTAAATGACTCTGTCCAGCTAGACATGGAACTATTTGAGTTTTTTGCTTCAAAGTTTTGATAGATGATTTCCACATATATCTGTGATAATTCCTTAAAATTTTTGCTGACAAGTTTCCTGTTCCGTAGTTGTAATTCTCTAAAATATTAAAAATATCTTTCGATATTTTTTCTAATACATCAAAACTTGGTAATTTAATTTTTGGGTCAAGTGGATCTCCTCGCAATAATATAACAGAATGAAAATCGGCCCCTCTTTTTTGAACTAATTTCATTAATTCAATAATTTCATGGTAATTATCTTGATGAATTACTGAAATAAATCTTATTTTAATATTATTAATTTTTTTAAGAGCCTCAAATGTATCCCATACTTTTTCCCAGCTTTGTTTATTTTTCCTGATAATGTTGTGATTTTCCTCTAATCCATCTAGACTCAAATTTATTACAATCTCGCAGTCTTTATTCATTAATTCAATTTGATCTAAAATATTTTGTTTTAACCAACCATTTGTTGGAATGGTAACGATTTGCTTTTTAAATAAGTTAACCATTTCATATAAATTTTTCTTAAGAAATGGTTCTCCACCTGCAATATCCAACCAAAATAAATCATTTATACTTTTTGAAATTTTTTCATAATTATCTAATTTAAGATCTTTTGGTGGGTTGGTAAAATCAACAAAACAGTGTGCGCACCTAAAATTACAATGATTTGTAACGTGTAGAATTAAATGCTTAAAATTTTTTTTAAAAAAATAATTACCGTAATGATATAAAAATTTTTGGAAATTTTGCATTACATTTAGCTATATCAGCTTATTTTTCAATTTGAAACACTTAAAAACTTTTAGACATACTTTCAACATATTTAGAAAATTAAAAAACCTTTTTCCCATTTTACTGACACCTTGTACACGTTCATAATATCTCACTGGAAGATCTATAACTTTTTCCCCAATAAATGAAGAGGCAAAAATAATATTAAAATCACCCCAAATATCATTTAATCTATATTTTTTTCTAAAATCCTCATACTTAACCCAACTTTTTCTCTTAAAGCACTTAGTTCCACACAATACGTCTGAAACGTATTTTTCTGAAATATAACTTACAATAATTGAAAAAAAAATATTTCCAAAATAATTTAAGGTACGCATAGATTTTCTTTCAACTTTATAAATTAATCTACTGCCATTTATTAAATCAGCATTATTATTTTTAATTGCATGATAAAATAATTCAAGATCCTCTACTTTAACTGTGATGTCAGCATCCAAAATAATACAATAATCTCCAATAGAACTTTTGACACCAGCATCTACAGCTCTTGACTTTCCATTTCCAACACCGTTTACAATTTTAATATCAATATCACTATTATTTTTTTTTTCTTCTTGCATGACAGATAAGGTTTTATCATCACTACAATCATCAACAAATATTATTTCATATTTAAAAGTTAATTTATTTTTAAAATTATCAGCAATTATATTTTTTATATTTCCTTCTTCATTTTTACATGGAATAATTATTGACATTAAATGATCTTTTAAACTAATTTTTTTTTTTCTTAAGTAATAGACCTTTGAAAAACTAAAAAACGATAGAAATGGTAACAATGAAAATATAATATTTATCAGATTTGAGATAAATGGGATTTTAAAAGGCATCGATATATTTTTTATTTTTTTTGAAATCTCAAAATTTGAAGCTTCTAAAAATATATTAAAAATATTTTCTGAAAAAAAAAGTGATTCTTTGTAGTTTTTGATAAAATTAAATCTAGAAAAAACCTTAAAAATTGCTAGCCAAGATTTAGAAAAAAAATTTACAACTAAAATTACATTGTCATTTGTAATTTCATCAATTTTTTTCATAAATTTTACAACATCATAAAAGTTATTTAATGGTGGAATAATTATAATTTTTTCTAAATTATCCTTTAATTTCCAATCCTTTTTTAAAAAATTTTCAATTTCTGTTTTGTCTCTAAGAATGATTTTTTTCTCATCACTTTCTAACTGATTAAAATCAATCTGATCGATTAAAATATTTTCCCATTCTTTTCTAAGAAAGCTTTTTTTTTCTTTTTCGAACAAAATCATAAAATAAAAATTTAATTATTGATTACTTAAAATATCTTTTATTATTTTAGTTATATCATATTTAATATTCCACTTAGGGTAATGATTTTTGAATTTTTTGATATCTGTTATCCACCATTTGTGATCTCCAACTCTATTTCCTCTTAAAATTTTAAAATCCGCTTTTTTTCCTGTTAAATTTTCAATTATTTTTATTGCTTCTAATATAGAGCAATTCGATCTTCTTGAGCCTCCTATATTATATATCTCTCCTATTCTAGGATTTTTATAAAAATTCCAGAATGCATTCACTAAATCATAAGAATGAAGATTGTCTCTTACCTGTTTTCCTTTATATCCAAATATATTATATCTTTTTTTATTATTTATTTGTTTTGCTAGGAAGGAGAGAAATCCATGGAGCTCTGCTCCACTATGCATTGGTCCTGTTAAGCATCCTGCTCTAAAAGAGACAGTTTTTAATTTAAAATTTTTACCATACTCTTGAACCATTAGATCAGCAGATAATTTTGAAACACCGAATAAACTATGAATACAATTTTGAATATCCATTTTTTCATTAATACCTTTAAAATACTTATGTTTTTTTGATAACTCAAATCTGGTTTTTTTTTCAATAAGATTAAGTTTATTAGGATTATCACCATAAACTTTGTTTGTTGATAAGTTAATAAAAACTGCTTTAGGACAATATTTTTTAAAATTTTCTAAAAGATTTAAAGTTCCTTCGGCATTAGTTTTAAAATCAAGCATTGGATTTTTATAAGCCCAATCATGTGATGGTTGTGCTGCGCAGTGAATAATTAATTTTATATGGCTTGAGTATTTATCAAAGATTTTTGATATATTTTTTTTATCTGTTATGTCGTAATTATGATGAATATAATTTTTTAATTCATTGCTTAATTTCTTTTTTACCCAAGACGTGTCACCATTTTTTCCAAAAAAAAACTTTCTAAGATTATTATCTATTCCAATAATCTTAAACTTTTTTAGTGAAAAAAATTTTGCTGACTCAGATCCTATTAAACCACTTGATCCAGTAACTATACAAATGTCCATAATAATTTAATATATGATTTAAACACATTTAATTATATAATAATCTATAATGATCAAGAATAAAGATACAATTTACAGTTCAATATTTGTCTTGATTGTCCTTCAATATATTTTTATTCGATTTAATGGCAGTTTTCATTCTTTATTCATGTATAACCTAAAGTTTTATGCATACAATCTTTTTGAAAATGATTTTTATCTTAAAAATTCTTTAAGTTTAAAAACAAGTATTCTTTATCCAATTTTAAAATTTTCGAAAATAAATTTTGATAATGACTATGTTGGATTTTTTATACATTTAATATTTTCTGTTTTTAATGGTTTTGTTATATTTCAGATCATAAGGAAACACCTAAATATTCAGCTGCTGAGCAATATTCTTTTAATCAGTGTAGTTCTTATTGCTTGTGATAATTTTTTTATTGAAGCAAATAGGGGAAGCTGGATTATTTCTCACACTAATTGTCCAACTTTTTTTGCTAAAACTTTTTGTCTTTTAAGTATTTACTTTCTATTAGAAAAAAAAATTATTTATTCAATTTTAAGTTTAAGTTTTACATTATTACTACATATAAAAGTGGGTTGGGTTTTAGTGCCTATTTTCTTTTTATTTTTCTTAATAAATATTGACATAAGAAAAAAAATATTTCTCATGATTTTACCCCTAATCTGCGTATTCTTGTTATCAGGTAAAGAAAGTTTAGTGGACTCATATGAAATTAAAAAATATCTTTTTGAAATAGCTGTTGATAGAGATGGAATAGAAGGTTCATTTAAGTTTCAACCACTTTACAAAAATGTTGCTTTATTTGTATCTTTTTTTATTTTCTTTTTTTTAAATCAAAAAGAGGAAAAATTAAAAAAATTTAATTATATTATTTTATTTGTTTCCTCTGGGTTATTTATTTTTAATATAATCTATGTTGAATATTTAGGAAATTTTTTTCCTGATCCAAGAGTAATTATAATGGGAATACCCAGAGCACTCGAGTTATATGAAACTTTTTTCTGGTTAATGATATTCAAAACTATTTTAAATTTAAAAATTGATATAAGTATAAAAATTTTATCAATTACCGGACTATTTTTTTTACTTATATTCACTCCTAAATCAATCATTTTAAGTTTAATGATTTTTATTTTAATTTTATTAATTTTTTTAATTATAAAAATAGATAAATTTAAAAAAATTATTTTTTATTTGAATGAATATGTATATTTTATTAGTTTTATCTTAATTCTTTTTGGATCAAGTTATTCTTTTTACAAAAATATCAAATACGACTTTAATAGCTACGCTTTTGATAAAACCAATAAATGGACAATTCAATATCTAAATAAAGATTATGCTTATAGATTTGATAGCGCATTATCCTTAAAAAATTGTAATGATTTTATACTTGAAGATGTGGATGTATCAAATAAAGCTACTAATTATGTCTCTAATAAGTCAAGATTATTTGGGAACATTCATTACAATTATTTGAATATAAAATTTATTGAAGAGCATTTTTCAAGAATTGAAATTAAAAAAGAAATATTTTCTAACATAGATAATCAAAAAGACTTTTCTGATGAATTAATTCAAAAACTTAAAAATTATAAATTATCAATAATATCAAGAGAAAAAGTCTCTCAACTATTTAATAGTAAAAATAAAATTTCTTTAAATGATAGTGATGTAATTACAGTATTTGATGACATAGAATTTAAAAAAATTGAAAAATGTTTGAAAATTATTTAAATAAAAATTTCCATTTACTTAAATATTTTTTTTGAAAATAAAAATTATAATTAATTTTATTAATTGAGCTTAATGAATCAAGTTTTCCAGTTAAATTAAATTCGTTTGTAAAATTAATATTACTCAAAAATTTATTTTTTATCTTATAAGGAGACAAGTCTAAATTCGTTTTATCAATAAATATTAAAATTTTTTTATTAGTAATTGATAATTCTGCTGATGCAGCAGTAGAATTTGTTGAGATTATTAAATCAAAATTATTAATTATCTTTTTTAAATCATCTCTTACAATTTTGATATTTGGATTTAAATTTTTATGATTTTGAAAAGTTGATGGATGGGGTTTGTAAAAAAATGATAATAAATTTTTTTTATACAATTTTTTAATAGAACTATTTATAATATTAATTAAATTATTATTAATTTTACTTTCATAATCACCTATAATTAATATTTTTGATAATTTATTTTTAGAGATTTCATTTCTTTTAATATTTGATGCCCATCTAAATCTCTCTGCAGAAACATCCAAAATTTTACTAGTTGATATCCCTTGGTTAATTAAATAATTTCTACAATTTTTAGAATGACATAAAATTTTTTTGGGTAAATGATTTTTCTTAAAATTAAAGTTTTCAGACTTAGTGTGAAAGTAATTTAAATGCCAATAATTAATAGTTGTATGTGAGTAACCGTAAATTTTATCAATTTTATTTTCATTTGAAATAAAATTAAGAGATCTTTCCCAAGGTTGATTTTCAAATAAATAAAATAACTTATTTTCTTTATTTATTCCATTTTTAAAAATGCTTTTAATTAAAAAATGATAACTTAAATTTTGCAATAAATGAAAGCAACAAAATGATTTTTTAATTTCCTGATCTAAAAATAAATAGTAATCATTTTTGGTTTTCAAAAATGAATTTTTTTTTAAATATATGTTGTATTTATAATTTGAAAAAATAAAAATTTTAATAACTCTTAAAAAAATTTTGAAACTAAAATAATTATTTATAAAATCAACATTTCTTATTTTTTTAATTCTTAAATAACTATTTATACTATGAATTGTTTTAAATTCTTTACTTGGTAAAAAAATATTCAACCAAAATAAATTCTTTTTTTTATTTAAAAAATTTGGCCACTGATTAGGTTCAAATTTACTTTGATTTAATTTTTTGGAATTAAATTGAGTAAAATAATTAATGATTACGTGCTTATAATTTTTGTCAAATTTATTTATTTTTTTAAAACTAAAATTTTTAAAAGAATAATAAATAAAATAAAAAAAACTTAAAATTGTCGAATTATTTACTGTATTTAATAATGAATCTTTGAAAGTTTTATTGTCATCTATTTCATTAATAATCTCAAAATTATATAATCTACTAAGTGAAGTTTTTTTAAAGATATTAATAAATTTTTTGTCGAAATTTTTTAATATTAGTTTCGAACATCTTTTTTTTTTTAAAATTTTTCTTATTGAAATGAATTTTGTCAAATTCAGAATACAATCTGATTTGTATACATTTTTTTCATTTACTAAACTCAAATCCCATAAACTGAAATTTTTGTCAAAAGAAAATAATTTTTTTATGGAGGTATAATTAATTCTTAATTCTTTAATTTTTGAAACAAACAAAATAATTTCATTTTTAATTTCTTCAGAATTTTCCTCGAAAAAATTTTTTAAGTCGTATGAAGTTTTTTTACTTGATCCATAAATCACCTCAATGATTTCGGCATCATTTTTCATTAATTTTCAAAATTTATTTTGGCACCAATGTGCAAGTGTATGATTAATAATTAATTGAATATCTTCAACAATGCCATACTCTGACTTTTTAGTTTTTATATGTATTGGAAAATCTGACATTTTTTTTATTTTTCCGCCATCAAAACCCAATATTGAAAAAATTATTCCATTGTTTTTTTTTACCCATTTTGCAGCCTCTATTAAATTCTTTGAATTCCCTGATGCTGATAAAATTAAAATTGCATCTTTTTTTGGTCTAAAATGAATTTTTAGTTGATTTAAAAAAATATTTTCATATCCAACATCATTGCCTATTGCAGTTATGACTGATTGGTTTTCATTTAAACAGATAAATTTAAAAGGTTTTTTTTTTGTTTTTTTTAAAATATCAAATCCAAGATCATTAGTCATTGTAATTGCAGTTGAGGCTGCTCCCCCATTGCCAAAAACGAATATGTTTGCGTCAGAATTTCTTAATGATTGTAATTTTTTTTCAAAAGATAAGATTTCTTTTTTATCAATACTTTGAATTACTTTAGATAAATAATTACCATATTTTATAAAGTAATTATAAAAGTTTGATTTTTTATTATATATTTTTTTTAGATTACTCATTTTCTATATCTCAATTATCTGATTTATAAATATTTTCAATTACTTCCATTGCTTTAAGAGCCTGCGCACTAGATCCTATCTGAACTTTTTGCTTACTTTTTATCAAATTAGCAAATTCCTCTATTTCCTTTTTCCAGGAATTATCTTTTTTAAAAGTATAATATTTTTTAACTATCCCTTTTTTTAATTTATTAATTAGAATAAGCTGCTCTTTTCCATAACTTTTAGTACTTGATAAAATTCCAGACAAAATCAACATTCCTTTTTCGCATGTAATTTCTATACTGAATTTATGTTCCCATTGTGTTGCTGTAGAATGTATTGATGCTATCACTCCATTTTTATCTTTCATAATACTAAAAGCGTTATCCTCTACATCATATTTCCAAAATTTGTTTGAAATAAAACTTTTAAATTTTAAAAAATCACCATGAAAAAATAATATCAAATCAATTAAGTGTATTCCTTGATCTAATAATATACCTCCCCCTGCATATTTTTTTTTTGCTCTCCATTCATTTCTGTTAAATGTTACAATCTTACTTTTTCCATAAATAGCTCTAATGTTCAAAATTTTTCCTAGGTTTCCTTTTTTCAAAATTTCTTTAGCTTTCATGGTTGACCCATGATATCTATGATTAAAGCCATATTTAAGTTTCAGACTTTTATTTTTTTTTTCTAATATAATTACTTTTTTTAAGTCTTTTGAACTTTTAGCCGGTGGCTTCTCACAAAATACGTGTAATTTGTTTTTTAATGCAACTTTTGTTACTATTGGGGCAAGATAATTCGGAAGGGTAACGAATACTGCATCTAAATCTTTGGATTTAAAAATATCGTTATAGTTTTGAAAATAATTAATATTGTTTTTAGAAAAATTTTTTTTTAAAGATATATCAGAAATATATTTTAAATTATAATTTTTATTTGTTTCAATAAACCTTTTTCTCCTTTTTCCAACAACACCAAAACCTATAATAGCAGTATTAATTTTTTTCATTTATTTATAGAATTTGTATAAAGTATCTTTTTTCATAAATTTTTCGACTATTTTAATATCTGATTTAGAGTCTACTGAATGAGTCTTTAAGTATTTTTGAAAAGCTACATGCTGACCTCCATGATTTTCACAAATTCTATTTGAGTCACAAGCTTCAATAATTTCCAAACTGCTTTCTTTAGTTTTATAAAATTTTTCCAGCTCAAACATCTTAAAAGCAAAAATTCCATGGATTCTTTTTGCATTAACTATTTTTTTATTATTTTGATTTGGTATCGGACTTCTTGAAGTATAAAGAACTTCTCCTTTGGAGTTATTAACTATTTTTACAATATTTTTATCGTAAAATTGTTTTTTATCAATTATTTCCATCGCTAATACAGAAGAATTAACTTTTTTTTTTAATATTATATCTACGACTTTTTTAATCATGTTTGGATAAAGTAATGGTTCGTCACCTTGAACACAAACTACTATATCATTTTTACTTACCTTTGTTCTTTTTGCTGCCTCATAAACTCTGTCTAAAGCTCTCTTGTGTTTTTTCGAAGTTCGAATACAAGGATATTTTCTATCATTAGAAAAATTTACTAGCTGTTTATCACATGTTGTTACAAGCAATTTTTCCCATTTCTTATAAACCTTAGCACGCTCAAAAACATGCTCTAACATTGTTTTTTTTAATATTTTTACTAAAGGTTTTCCTGGAAATCTAGATGCTTTCATTCGAACTGGTATGAAGCCATAAATTTTAATTTTTTTATCTGTATCGTTTTGATATTTTTTCATTTTTTCTACCTAATTTTTTTGATCCTTTTATATTCTTAAAAAAAATTTCTTTCGATTTTTCACTTGATTCATAAAAGCTATGCAAAAATTTTATACTTTCTAGACAATCTTTATCACTTACAGGAAATTTTTTTTTAAAAACTAGCGATTTATATAAATCTTCATAAAAATTAAAATGCCCAAATCCATAAGCATCAGGAATTACCTCAGAATATTTTGAACAATCCTTAGGATCTGGGGTAAATATTTCAAGTTTATTTGCAGCTATTCCACCAATTTGTGCGAAACCTTTAGTGCCTATTAAAGAAATTGAAGCTTCAATATCTGTAGGTCTAGTGGATGTAGTAACCTCTATATTAGCTAAAGTTTTATTCTGGAATTTTACTAATCCTACAACAGTATCTTCAACTTCAATTTTTGCACCAAATGTGTCCATTTTACAAAAAGTTGAAACAGGCCTTCCAGCTAAAAATTTAACTAAATCGACATAATGTATGCCTTGATTAGTTAATGCCCCACCATCATGAGAAAAAGTTCCTCTCCAGTCTGATAAATCATAATATCTTTGTGGTCTGCACCATCTCAATCTCAATGAGATTATATTTATTTTTCCTAATAAATTTTTTTTGATTGATTTTTTAATTTTTTGAACTGACTTATTATATCTATTTTGAAATATTGGAAAAATACCAACTCTATTTTTTTTTGCATTAATGTATAATTTTTTAACATGATCAATTTTCAATGATATAGGTTTCTCAATAACTATATTTTTTTTATATTTTTTTATTATATCATTGGAGTGTTCATAATGCATACCTGATGGTGTCATTATAGAAACAACATCACAATCTTCATTGTCTAGCATGTCATAGTAATTTGAATAAGATGATATATTAAATTTTTTTCCATAATAATTTGCTTTGCCTACATTAAGATCGCATACACCTGCTATATGATATTTTTTTGATTTTTTAATTGCCTTAATATGATGGCCAGTAACTCTACCACAACCTATTAGACAAATTTTAATTTTGTTAATCATTTTTTATTAATTACTTTTAAAATTTTTGAAAAATTTTTTTTAGTCGTTAAAGTCAAACGAATATAATCTCTCAAAATTGGATGGTTTTGTTTTTTTTTAAATACACATATTTTTTCTAATTTTTTTAAAAGAATATCTTTTTTTTTTAAAATCTTTAAATGAATAAAATTTGCATCTGAGTCTATGAATTCTATATTGGGGTTCTTACTAAGTTCCTTTAAAAAAAAAATTTTTCCAAGTTCTAAATCTTTCACAGATTTCTTAATTTTTTTAATTCCATTTGGTGTATAAATTTTATTTAACATATAAGCTGCTATTCCATTGATTTCATACATTTGTCTATAAGACTTAAAATAATTAATATTTTTTTTATTAGATATTATAAAACCTGCCCGTAGTCCGGCTAAAGCAAATGCTTTTCCTGAGCTTCTTACTATTGCTAAATTATCGAACTGCTTAATTTTTTTAACAAAAGTTTGTTTACTAAAAAAATAATATGCTTCATCTATAAGGACAAATATTTTATTTTTATTGCAAAAATTAAGAATATTTTCTACATCTTTTTTTTTAAATGAAAACCCTGTTGGACTATCAGGATATGCGAAACAAAAAAGTTTAGGTTTAAAATCTTTTAATGTTTTAAGAATTTTATTTAAATCAACATTAAATTTATCCTTATCTAAAAAATAATTAATCTTTTTAAATTTTGATTGATACAATTTACAATAAACTTGATACATCTCAAATGTTGGTGACATAATTAAAACTCTGTCGTTTTTTTTGACTAAACTCTCAAATATAATTTTTATTCCACCATCAGATCCATTTGTGAGTAAAATTTGATTTTTTTGTAATTTTAAATAATTTGAAATTTTAGAATAGGTGTCAGCTAGAGATGGATATGAAAAAATATACCTTGGTGGTATATTATTCAAAAAATTTTTTTTAAAAAAAAGATTCAAATCATTGTGACTATTCTCATTTTTATCTAACCAAAATTTAGATATATTTCTCTCCTTATCATTAAAAGAATCTGGTCTAAATATTGGATTTGGAAGATTAAAAATATTTTTCATTAAATATGAAAAACCTTATTAGATGTTTTCTTTTTAAATACTCCTCGAGTATCTATTATTTTTTTTGAATATTTATAAATCAAATTATAATTTATATTGCTATGGTTTGTTAGAATAATAACTGAGTCATAATTTTTAACCCTTTGATATTTTAAATTAATTGATTTCATTATTTTCCCATTAATTCTAATTTCTTTAACAAAAGGATCATAAAATTCAACTAGCGTCTTGTTAAATCCTTTGATTTTTTTGAGTATTTTTATTGATGCAGACTCTCTTAAATCATTTACGTCTTGTTTATAGGTAACTCCCAAAATTAATATTTTTTTATTTTGTTTTATTCTTTTTAAATAATTTTTTATCTTATTGACTGTCCAAAGAGCAATTTGTTGATTAATGTTTGCACTTAAATCTATGAACTTTGTTTTGAAATTATATTTTTTTGCTGTCCAGGATATAAATATGGGATCAATAGGAATACAGTGCCCTCCAGTTCCTGGACCTGGTATAAATTTGGTAAAACCAAACGGTTTTGTAGCTGCAGCATCTATAACATTATGAAAGTTGATATTCATCTTACTTGCGAACATCTTAATTTCATTAACTAGACTTATGTTTACAGATCTATATGTATTCTCAAAAAGTTTTGCAAATTCGGCTATTTCTAAACTTTCACATTCATGTAATTGTTTAAAAACTTTTCCATAAAAATTCTTAATTTTTTTTAAACAATTTGAAGAAAAACCTGAAATCAGTTTTGGTATATTTTCTAGTGTTGTTTTTTTATATTTATTTGATTTACCTGGGTCTATTCTTTCTGGGGAGTATGTCAGAAAAAAATTTCTACCGAGATCAAACTTTTTTGATAGATCTTTTAAAAAAATTTTTCTTGTTGCGCCTGGATAAATACTACTTTCTAAAATAATAGTTTGGCCTTTTTTTAAATAAGGTAAAATTAGTTTTAAGGATTTTTCAATATGTTGCATATCTGGTTTTTTATTTTTTAATGGGGTCGGCAAACATATAATTATAAAATCAACTTTACTTATTAAGTTGATATCTTTTAATGAATATATATTTTCATTTTTTAATACTGAAACTTCTTTATTTGATAAATCAGAAATATAAGATTTTCCTGATTTAATTTTTTTAACAACTTCAATATTTGAATCAAAACCAAAAATTTTTACCTTTTTCTTTTTTAGTAATACTGCTAATGGAAGCCCTACATATCCAAGTCCAATAACTGCAGCAGAATATTTCATAATTAATTTAGTCTTTTGAAGCCTGTTTGGCACACATCTGTTTCTAGTTCATTATCAATATTTAACTCTTTATTTTCAAATTTTGTAATTTTTTTGAAAATTTCATCTAATCTGTTAAAATAATTATCTAAAACTTTTTTATTATGTTTTGTGCAGACAAACACCGCATTAGCAGCTAAAATATTTGATTTTAACATTTCCTGAGTGATATAAGTTTTATATTTAATCCAATCATCAGATAAAATAGAAAAACTTGATAAAGCTGGTAGTCCTGCTACTTGTAAATTTAATTTATTTCGTTTTGCTAAATCTGCCCAGTTTTTTCTAATCGAGTTTCCAATTTTTGTTATTATTTCCCAAGATTTTATTTTTTCCATTTCTTCCAAAGTTTTTAAAGCTGCAGTGGGACCAATTCTTTCAGTCCAAAAAGTACTACTTATAAAACTATTTTGTGCCGAATCCATAACATTACTTTTTCCTATAATTGCTGTAATGGCATAGCCATTTCCTAAAGCTTTACCAAACCAAGCAATATCAGGTTCAACACCGTAGATTTTATGCAGACCTCCAAAGGTTTGTCTGAAACCAGATGTACACTCATCAAAGATTAATACGATTCCTTTTTCATTACAAAGTTTTCTTATTTTTTGTAAAAAGTTATTTTTTGGTGCAAAATTTCTTTGAACTTCCATTTTTATAGCCGCTAAGCTATTTTTTTCAGCTATTTGTTTTATTTGATCAAAATTATTGTAATCAAACGGTATTGATGTATTTTTTAATTCTCTAGGAACTCCATTAGGACTTAGCCCTGCCATTAAATGATTACTTAAATTATTTTTATCTTTAATATTTGCAGACAAATACCAATCGTGCCACCCATGATAACCACAAAACGCAACCTTAGATCTCCCAGTAGCAGCCCTAGCAATACGAATTGCAGCTGCACTTGCTTCTCCACCAGTCCTAAATAGCCTTACCTTTTCAGCCCAGGGATGAATTTCTAAAAGTTTTTCACTTAACAATACTTCTTCTGGGCAATTAAGAGTTGTTATATTTCCTTTTTTGATAACTTTTTTGACAGCAGAATCTACACCACTATGAGAGTAGCCTAAAGTATTAGTTCCTACACCCATTAAAGAGATGTCCACATATTTTCTTGAGTCTAAATCCCAAACATTGCAGCCTTTTGATTTACTGAAATAAGCTGGCCATTTTTGTGGTTGAAAAAGCTCAGGTCTTTTTGATAATAACATATTTCCACCTGGAATAATTTGTTTTGCTCTTTTCCATAATTTAAGAGTTTTTGGCATCCTTGCTCCTTCATTTCTTATGATTTTGATATTTTTATTATATTTTTTTTTATTCGACTCTGTTAATTTTAATATTTGTTTCCAAGAAAAATATTTTTTTGGATTAAAATTATTTAAAATTGATTTAATTACTTGGAAATCTTCCTCTTGATCTAATGACCAGCGTATATATGAATAATCTTTATCATTTTTAAAATTAATTTTTTTAAATTTTTGTGAATTTCTCATAAAAGAAGTTACATGTTCTTTATCATATTTATTCTTTGCTAATTTATATGTTTTATTTAAACATTCTTTAGAAAAAACCTCGATGTCAAGGCCATCAGGAAATGTAACAGGCTGACAATTAGATGCGTAATCAACTTTATTTTTTTCATAAATATTTATTACTTTATCAACTAACTGATGATCAATTAAAATACTATCCCCAGTTATTCTCACAATAATATCAGCATTAAATTTTTTACTTGCTTCAAAGTATCTTTTTAAGACATTGTTTTCTGAACCTGTAAAATAATCAATTTTTTTTTCTTTACAAAAATTGATTAATTTTGAATTTACTCTATTTTTTGATGTAGCAATTACCACATTGTTTATTTTTTTTGACAAAACAAGTCTTCTATAGAGTATTTCAATCGCAGGAATACCTGCAATTTTTTTCATTATCTTATTTGGTAGTCTATAAGAATTGCACCTAGCCTGAACTATAGCTACTATTCTTTTATTCCTCTTTTTATATTTTGCCATTTAGAAGGGTTGATTAAATTTATCTCTTTACTTGCATTTAAATTCTTAACGTTCAATTTCAAAATACCTTTAGTGTTTGCTAATTGTTTTAGTTGATTAAAGTTATCAGATCCAACAACTACTTTATCAATAAAAGAGTTTGATAAAACATATCTTAAACAAATTTCATATTTTTTTAGATTTAATTTTCTGGATAGCAAATCTAGGTTTTTAAACTTTTTCATCCATTTAATGAAAGGTTTTGGTATTTTGTTATGCTTCACCAATAGTAAACCTTGTAAAAAAACTGACCTTGAATAAATTTCAATATTAAGCTTCTCTAATTTCTCTAAAATTTTTGTCTTTATTGGCCTTTGATCAAAAACATTAAAGGGAAGCATTATAATATCCATTTTTTTATATTTAGAAATTATAGTTTTAATTTCTTCAATTGTATAAGTGGATGCTCCAATTTTTTTAACTAGACCTTTTTTTTGTGCTTCCACAAGTCCTTTGTAAATCTCATGTCCCTTTTTATCATAAAGATAATTGGTATTATGAACAAAAACAGCATAAAATGATTTTAATTTTAAAATTTTTAAAGATTTCTTTATACTTTCAATAACCCATTTTTTTCTATTTTTACCTGGTTCTGTAACAGGTAATTTTGATATAGTGGTATACTCACCAATACCAACTTTTGCTAATCGCTTTTCACCATCAAAATAGGATACAGCAGTATCGATGGTTCTAATACCTTTTGATAATGTATAATTTTTAATCTTTTTAATATCATTCATTTTCACAATTCCTGTCTTATTAGCTATTCCATAATGAGAACCAAATTGTGCTGTACCGATACATAATTTACTAATAAAATAATCTCTTATCATTGTCTGACTATTTTTTTTATTAAAAACAAATCCTGACTTAAGATATGCGTTAATTGCTCTTTTATTTTCCCTATCTACGCCTAGAAAAATTTTAGTAATTTTATATTTTCTAAATAAATATTTTGAAATTGAATGTATTACTTCTTGAGCAGCACCTTTATTCCATTGACTCTTATCACCAATCATAATCCCTAAAAAAGCAGAGGATTTTGCTTTATTAATATCGTGAATTCTTAAATTACCTATATGTTTAGAATTTTTATCTAAAATTTTTAAAAACAATGAATTTTTCTTAAAGAAATTATCACCTACATACTTTTTTAATTCTTTTATATTTTTAAAATTTGAATTAGTTAAATATTTATTAATTTGCTTATCTTTTAACCAAATTAAATAATTGGTTTTTACATCTGATGTCTTGAAGCTATGAAGTAAATAATTTTTAGTTTTAAGGTTTTTAAATTTCATTTAATTATTTTAGTAATTGAATAATACCCTCATCTAAACTTATTTTTGGTATATATCCAGTATCTTTTTTAATTTTTTTTAAATCAGGATATCTTCTAAAAATTTCTCTCTCTTTGAGTCTGTCACTTTTTTCAAAACTTGTCTTTATTATTTTAACATTACTATTAGATAAACTTTTAATAAGTCTAGCAAGATTATACATCGATATTGGTTGGTTATTATTGCCAATATTATAAGTAGTATTTTTTTTTCCTTTGATAAGTGTAAGAAACAAACCTAGCGCAGCATCTTTAACATTACAAAACGCTCTTACTTGATTTCCTTCACCATATACAGTTAAATTTTTTGAATTTAAAACTTGACTTATAAATTTTGATATAACAAAGTTTGTTTTTTGTCCAGAACCATAAACATTAAAAAACCTTACAGTATTATAATTAAAGTTATATTTTTTTGCATATGATTTAACATAGAATTCTGAAGTTATTTTACTTAACGCATAATTTGATTTAATTTTATATTCATAACTTTCTTTGATCGGGAATTTATCTTGATCCCCATATACTTCTGAGGATGATGAAAATATAAATTTTTTAATTCTATTTTTAGAAACAACATTTAATATGGCTTTTGTTCCTAATATATTTGTATTGAGGCATTCTAATGGATTTTTTTCTGTATTAAGGACTCCTAAATATGCAGCTAAATGTATCACACAATCAACATCAGAAAAAAAGTTAGAGAGTTTTTTTTCATCAAATAAATTAATTTTTCTAAATGTAAAATTTTTATTTTTTAATAAATAATTTTTTGGTTTTGCTAAATCACAAGACTTAACTTTATATTTTTTTTCTAAAAGTAATGTAATTATTTGATGGCCAATAAAGCCAGAGCCTCCAGTAATGCCTATCTTTTTCATGGAAATCTGATAATAAAATTAAAAACAAGATGTCTTTTAACTATAATTTTTTAAAAAGAAAGCTTTTTTATAAAGATTTTTCCATTGAAAATCTTGAGAAAAAAGACATTGAAAAATTAAGAATTTGGAGAAACACTCAAAGAAAAGTATTAAGACAAAATAAAATTTTATCAAAGACTAAACAAAAAAGTTATTTTGATAATTATATATCAAAACAATCAAAAAAAAAATTTCCAGAGGTAATTTTATTTGCCTTTAAAAAAAAAAGTGAACTTGTAGGTTATGGAGGTTTTGTTTATATATCATGGGAAAATAAAAGAGCAGAATTATCATACTTGTTGAAAACAGATTTAACGTTAAATCAAAAATTATATAGATTTTATTCAATAAAATATTTTTACCTGGCTAAAAAATTTGCCTTTAAAAAAATGAAATTTAATAGACTATTCACAGAAACATTTTCTTACAGAAAAAACCAAATAAAGATTCTTGAAGAAGTAGGTTTTAAAAGAGAGGGTATTTTAAGAAAACACAATATTAAAAATAAAAAACCAGTTAATGTTATTGTTCATTCAATTGTCAAATAAATGAAAGTATGTGTAATTGCAGATATTCATGGAAATTATGATGCATTAAAAGAATGTATAAGAGAAGCTAAGAAACAAAATATAAAAAAATTCTTATGTTTAGGTGATTATGTTGGATATTATTATGAGCCTGATAAATGTATAGATTTGTTAATTGATATAAATGCAATTTGTATACGTGGTAATCACGAAGATATATTATTAGATATTTTAAAAAATAAACAGAAATTACAATATTATAAATCTAGGTATGGAAATGGAATTAAGATTGCGCTAAAAAAATTGAAAAAAAAACATTTAAACTTTTTAAAAAAGTTACCAAAAACCAAAAAGATCATTATAAATAAAAGAAAAGTTCTTCTTTCTCATGGCTCTCCGTGGAAGATTAATGAATATATATATCCTAATAAATTTTATAAATTTAAAGAAAGACTAAATATGTATAATCATGATACAATTTTAATAGGGCATACCCATATACAAATGAAAAAAAAAATTAACTCAAAAATAATTTTAAACCCAGGTTCAGTCGGTCAACCAAGAGATGGAGAAGGCTTGGCAAAGTGGCTAATTATAGACTTTTCAAAAATGAAACATGAATTTAAAAAGACTTTTTTCAACAAAAAAAGAATAATAAAACAAGTATTATTTTATGATAAGAACAAAAAAAATCTATTAAAATATTTTCAAAAATGAGATTTCTAATTACTGGTGCACATGGGGATATTGCTAGATCTATAAGTAGAATTATTAAAGAGAATTATAAAAACTCTACAATTGAAGGTACAGATATAGATAGTGATGGTCCAGGAGAATACTATTATAAAAAGATACATAAAGTTGCATGCTCAACTAGTAAAAAATATTACCATCAAATAAAAAAATTATTAAAAAAACATAACATAATTATTCCAACAACTGAAAATGAAATAAAATTTTTTTCAAAAAATAGAAAAAAATTTAAAACAAAGATCATCTTAATTAATTCTAAATTTATAATAGACACCTTTTCATCAAAAATTAAAACTTTTAAATACTTAAAAAAAAATAGATTTGGTGTTCCAAATTTTTGTATTAAATTAAACGATTTAAAAAAATTTGAAAAACCTTTTTTTATCAAATTAGATACAGGACATGGTAATAAAAATTATGATTTTATAAATTCGTCAAAAAAATTTAAAAATTTAAATAAATTAAATAAAAAAAAATGGATTGCACAAGAATTTTTGAACGATAATTATAAAGAATATACTTGTGCTATTGTTAAATTAAAAAATTTTAAAAATGTCATTATATTAAATCGCAAACTAGACAAAGGTTACACCTATTATGCTGAAATAGTGCATAATATGTATTTAAAAAATCTTTTATTAGAACTCGCAGATAAAATAGATCTCAATGGATCTATAAATGTGCAGCTCAAAATAAATAATAAACGCTATGCTATATTTGAAATTAACCCAAGATTATCTTCAACAGTAATGATGAGACATAAAATGGGTTTTAAAGATTGTGTATGGTGGATTAATTACAATTTAAAAAAACAAATACCAAAATTTAGATTAATGCCGAAAAAAGCAAAAATGATAAAATTTTTTGATGAAAAATTTGTTTAAAGTTAAGTCCTTAAATTAAATGCAGTTTTCAAAAAATTATTTCTAACATTTTGTATTTTTTTTGAATTATACCATTTTAGTGGATCATTTATTATTTCGTTCACATGTTTAGATGCTCTATTGGGTTCGGTAAATATAATTTTAGCTCTAACAAGTTCCCTAAAAATTTTTTTTACTTTTGGATGCATTGAAAAATTTTTCATGTTCATTAGTAATATGGTTGGAGTACCACTTAACATTGATTGATTAAAAGTAGTTTCATATGATGTACAAATAATTAATTTGTTTTTTTTTAGAACATCTTTAAAATTTTCTTTTTTATTAATTATTTTTATATATTTATTTTTACTTAATAAATCTAATGTAGGATCTAAATAATACCTATGATGAGAACTAGGATGTGGTTTTAAATAAATTTTTTTTAATTTTTTTTTTGGTAAATCTTTTAAAAATTTATTAAAAAAAGATAACTCATCAACATAATTGAAATTATGTTTAGCAAATGCCATTTTAGCAAAATATTTTGGATAAACATTTAAAATAATTATTGCTCTATCTTTTAAAGAATTTAAATTTTCACTGATATTATGATATTCGTTTTTTATATTTTCATTTAAGAATTGTTTTTGATTTAAATTATGTTTTTTAAACCAAACATATTTCTTAGAATAAACTTTTTCTTCAAATTCAAAATTCATTCCTTTATGTGGTAATCCTCCACCATGCTCTAAAATATTTATTTTACAATTATTTTGAATTAATTCAGAAAAACAAATCTTAAAATTAAAATTATCAAAATGAGAATATGAACTATATATATTTTTGGACTTTGGGATTTTAATTCTATTTTTTAAGTGAATTTTAAAACCTTCTATAATTTCACAAGGCAAATCAAAAGCAATATTTTCTAAGAGAAAATTTTTAAAAGATAATCCTTTAAGTCTTTTTTTCTTTTTAATAATTTTTTCTAATCTTAATCTCTCAGCGGTATTATAATCATAAAGTTCAAAAAGAAACTCATTTACTTTTTTAATTAATTTTAATATTGCAGAATTATAAAAAGTCTTAAAACTTTTTTTTGTTTCAAAAGGATTGTTATCAACAAAAATATTATTTTTATCAATCAAAAATATATTTACAATTCTTAAAATAGAAATAATTCTTATTAAAATTTCAAATAAAAAAAAACTTTTTTTTTTTATAAAAAAATTTTTTTCTTTATAAGTTTCCTTTGATAAAAATTTTTGAATTTTAAAATATTGATAATTATTCCAGTCTTTATTTTGAGATAAATAAAAAAAATTTTTACTTTTTTTTAAATAGATATTTTTTTTTTTAAATTCATATTTTTTTTGTTTTTTTTGATTTACAATATTAAGCCAGCGATCATAAATCACACTAGTGTATTCATATAACCAGGGAAACAAGAGAATCGACCAACCTTTAGTGGTCAAATTGAGATTGTGATATTCGTTTAAAATCTGTTTTAGGTCAGAACATGTCTGCCAAAAAATATTTTGCGAATAATTATAATCTTTTGAAAATTCTTTTTGATTAAACCAATGATTATGCCTAATTTTAAAAAAATTTTTTTTTTCATTATTTTCTTTTTTCGACATAAATTTTTCCATTTTTAATTCTAAGGATTTTATTAAAATTTTTTACTAATTCGGGTTTATGAGTACTAAAAATTAATGTTTTTTCTTTTGCTTTTATAATTTGGTTGACAATATTTTTCGCAGCTTGACTATCAAGTGAACTTGTTATTTCATCAAAAACTAAAATTGAAGAATTGCTATAAAAGGCTCTAGCAATTCCTAATCTTTGTTTTTGTCCTCCTGAAAATCTCGAACCTCTATCTCCTGCGCGTGTGTGTATCTTATTGGGAAGTTTTTTTATAAATTTATCAATATATGAATATTTGAGACTTTGATTTAATAATTTTGTGTCTTTTGAAGATTCATAATTGCCTAAAGTAATATTTTCCAAAATAGTATCATCAAAAATATATACAAATTGTGGAACATAAGAAAAAAAATTTTGCAAATCTCTAGTTAAAACTTTTTTTTTATTTAAAAAGATGTTCCCCTTAAGTGGAGTGTGAAAGCCCATTATTAAATCTAATAATGTTGATTTCCCTGAACCTGAGTCACCTAATATAGCTATTTTATCTCCTGATTTAATTTTTAAATTAAAATTAAAATTGAAATTACCTTTTGGATATTTAAATATTACATTCTTAAAATCTAGATTTTGAAAATTATAAACTCTTTGTTTGTTTTTTTTTCTCTTTTTAAAGTTTAGTTCTTTTGCTACTGATTTAAAAGCTGGCAAACAATATTTAAATGCATTTATTGAATTTACTATTCTATTTATAGAAGGAAGCAATCGCAATGATAGAGCAACAAAAATTGATAACAGAGCAAGAAAATTATCAATATCATTGGTTGTAAATAAAATTGATAATGTAAATAATGCAATTCCAACAACCATAACTGTTTCGAAGTAAATTCTGGGTAATTTTTGTAAAAATTGATATATGTAAAAAACTCTTATCAATTTATTTATATATTTATTATATGTTTTGCTGAAATATTCTTCTTTTTCGAATGCAATAATTTCTTTTATGCCACCTATGCCCTCTTGAATTTTTTTTGTTTTTAAATAGTCATTTTTTTTTCTTTGTACACTAATTTTTTTAATTAATTTATTAAAAAAAAAATAAAATAATAATAAAAAAAAGATTAAAACAGGAAGAACTTTTATTAAAATTTCAGTAGAATAGTAAAATAGTATCCCAAGAACACCTATCAAAATTATTATTTCAGCAATAAAAACCAACAGAGAAATAAAAAATGTTTTAATATAAAGCATATCATTATTTATTTTCGACATTAGATGAGCTGAATTTTCACTTATATGAAAGCTATAATCTCTTAATAAAAAATTTTTAAATATATCAGAGGATATTTTTTCAGATGTTTTGTGAATAAATTTACTCTCTATCCAAAAAAAAATACCTAATAAAAAATTTTTAAAAATGAACAATGAAACAAATAATGAAAGTGAAACTATCACTATATCTTTTTTAGTGATTTCTTCAAAATTGTAGTTGCTCAGGAATAAAACTAACTCGTTATAAAAACTATCTGAAGTAAGTGTATAAATAATTGGAATAATTAAACTAATTCCGAATATTTCAATTATCGAAGTAATGATTAATCCTAGAGATATACCTATTAATGATAAAATTTGCTTTTGACTTAAAATTTTTTTAATGTAATTAAAATATTCCATATTTATCTAGAAATTTTATTATTTATATTGAAATTTATTAATTAGCAATTTAAACACCCTGAAATAAGCTTAATAATATGAAATTTTGTTCAAAGTGTGTAATACCAGAAACTGCTGAAACTCACTCTTTTTCTGATGATGGATCTTGCTCAGTTTGTAATCAAATAGATATTAAAAGAAGTAAAATTGATTGGAATGATAGAGAAAAAAAGCTCGAAGAATTATTAAAAAACTACAGAGGAAAATTCAGTTATGATTGTATAGTTCCTTTCTCAGGTGGGAAAGACTCTGTGTTTGCGTTGTGGTATGCAATTAAAAAATTAAATCTTAGACCTCTTGTGGTTAGATTCAATCATCTTTTCATGAGAGAGGGTGTTGAAAAAAATGTTGATAAGTGTCTAAAACTTTTAGGTGCAGACTTTATAGACTTTAGACCTAATTCTAAAATTGTTAAAAAGATGATGATAGAAAGCTTAATTAGAAGAGGTGATTTTTGTTGGCATTGTCATACAGGTGTAACTGCCTACCCTATTAAATTAGCAATAGAAAAAAATATTCCTCTGATTTTATATGGGGAACCTTCTGCTGAATATAGTTCTTTTTATGGCTATGATGATTTTGAAGAACTCACAGTTGAAAAATTTAATAGAAATGTAAATTTAGGAATTAATGCAGAGGATATAATGGGTATGATAAATGAAAGATTTCCTGATGATAAAATCGACTCCAAAGATATTGAGCCTTGGATTTTCCCTGATCAAAGAACATTAAATATAAAAAAAATAAAAGCTACTTATTTAGGAAATTATATACCATGGGATGTTAGAAAACAGGTGGACATTATTAAAAAAGAACTTGGTTGGGAAGGTGATGAAGTAGAAGGTATACCTGAGAAGTATGATTATGAGAAAATTGAATGTGTTATGCAAGGACTAAGAGATTATACAAAATATTTAAAAAGAGGTTTTGGTAGAACCTCTCATCTAACATCAATAGATATAAGGAATAACAGAATGAATAGAGATGAAGCAGTTGAGCTTGTTAAAAATCACGATGGTTATCGACCACATGCTTTAGATTATTTTTTAAAAATTACTGGAATGACAGAAGAAGAGTATTACAATATTGTGTTTAAACATGTTGTAAAACCACATAAGCCAGAAAATATTGATATTTTAAAATCAAAAAAATCAAATAAAAAACCAAAAGATTTTGATGCATTCTTTAAAAGAACATTTTAATTAATGAAAATTGGTATAATCAACTACGATAATTGTAATATAAGTTCAATTTTTTATTCATTGTATAATCTAGGGGCGGATGTTGAAATAGTTGAAAACAATAAAGATCTAAACAACTATTCTAAAATTATTTTTCCTGGAGTTGGATCGTCACCAGCAGTAATGAACACCCTTAACAAAAAAAAATTAATTATTAAAATTCAAAATTTTATATCAACAAATAAACCAGTTCTTGGTATTTGTGTTGGAATGCAAATCCTTTTTAACAACTTACATGAGGGGATAGGTTGTAAAGGGCTAGGTTATTTTAAATCTGACGTGAGATCAATTTATGAGGATAAAAAGTCAAATATTGGTTGGAGGAATGTTATTTCAAAAAAAGAATTTAATTATAATTTCTTAAATAAAAACTTTTATTTTTGTCATTCTTATAAAGTAGATATTTTACCAGAGGAAGAGAAATATGTAATAGCAAGAGATAGTGAAACAAAAGTAATTTCAATGGTAAAAAAAAATAATATTCACGGTGTACAATTCCATCCTGAAAAAAGTCAAAAAAATGGGGTGGATTTTTTAAAATATTTTATTTTTGAGGCAAAAACAAATAATGAGTAAAATTCGAGTAATTCCTTCCCTGCTAATTAAAAATGAAAGATTGGTAAAAGGTATTCAATTTAAAAATCATAAAGATGCAGGAGATCCAATTACAACGTGTGTTGCATTAGAAAGTCAATTAGCAGATGAAATATGTATAGTTGATTTAGATGCTTATGAAAAAAAAATTAGTCCTGATATATCGCTTCTTAAAAAAATCGTAACTAAAGTTTCTACACCAATTACTTTTGGTGGAAATATATCAAATATTGATGATGTTAAAAAAATAATAACTAATGGTGCTGACAAAGTCTTAATAAATTATGATACACATTCGGATAAACTCATTACAGATATTGCTGATCTTTTTGGAAGGCAATCGATAACCATTGCTATTGATTTGATAAATAAAAATAATAAATGGCATATTCATAAACATGGCCAAATAATCAATGAAAATATTTTTAGTTATATTAAAAAAGTATCAGAAAAACGGATAGGTGAAATTAAAATTACTTTTGTGTCCAATGAGGGGATGAAGAATGGATTTGAAAAACAAATAATCCAAGAAATTCAAAAAAAAATAAATATTCCAATCATTTTCGAAGGTGGTCTTGGTAGTTTGGATCAAATCGATGAAGCAATTAGGTGTGGGGTTGAAGGGATTGCCTTGGGCACAATGATTATTTTTATGGATAATAATATATTTAAGATCAAACAATTTATAGTAAATGCTGGACACAAAATTAGAGTCTAGTAATTTAAATATATTTTTATGAAAAAAACATCATTTAAAAAAATAACATTAAATAAAAAATTTATTTCTAGTTTATTTGATGAGCTCTTTTTTATACCTAGAAGTATAACCGGAAAAGGAATTAGAAAAAGTTTAAATATTTTCCGAAAATTTATAAATTTCAAAATTTACAAAACAAAGTCTGGAAAAAAAATATTTGACTGGACTGTACCAAATGAATGGGTAATAGATGACGCTTATATAATTAACCCTAAAGGAAAAAAAATTTGTAATTTTAAAGAAAATTTTCTTCATCTTGTTGGATATTCAAAAAAAATAAATACAAATTTAAATTTAAAAGAAATAAAAAAAAAAATTTTTACTATACCAAAATATCCAAATTATATACCTTACGTAACTTCGTATTACAAAGAAGACTGGGGTTTTTGTATGAAGCACAATGATTTTAAAAAATTAAATAAAGGTAATTACAAAGCTATTGTTAAATCTCGCTTTATAAAAGGCAGTGTTGATTTTGGCCTAACAAAACTAAATGGTAAGACGAAAATAAATTTTCTTTTGAGTAGCTATTTATGTCATCCAAATTTAGCGAATAATGAACTTAGTGGACCTCTTGTATTGTTAGGTCTTTATGAGAGAATTAAAAATTGGAAAAATAGAAACTTTAATTATTTTTTTCTTTTAAATCCCGAAACAATCGGAAGCATTTGTTTTATAAAAAAATTTAAAAATAAAATTTTAAATAATTTACAGGGTGGACTTGTATTAACATCTCTTGGTGGAAGAAATAAAAACTTATCATATAAATTGTCAAAAAATGAAAGTTCTCAACTTAATAAACTTATCTTAAATTTAGAAAAATATGATAAAAACATTGAAACAAGAAAATTTTCACCTGCAAGTGGATCCGATGAGCGACAATTTTGTTCGCCAGGATTAAATTCTCCAATAGGACAAATTGCGAGAGATCCAGATGGAACATATAAAGAATATCATACTAGTGCTGACAATAAATCTTATATGAATATTGATAAGATATTAAACTCAATTGATCAAATAGAAGAATTTCTTAAATTGAATGATTATAATTGTAACATATATAGTCAAAGTCCATACTCGGAACCTCAACTAGGAAAAAGAAATCTTTACGATAAATTAAATAATAAAATTATTCAAAGAAATACAATAAAAAAACAGTCTAATTCCTTAAGATATTATCTAACAAATATTTTATCTTTATCAGATGGACAACATACCTTGGTTGATATTGCAAATAAATTAGAAGTTAGTTCATTCTTAATACTTGAATATGTAAAGGTACTTATAAAAGAAAAATTAATTACTATTAGATAAAATGAAAAATGTAATTTTTTTTAGTGGAAATCATTTAAGACATAAATTTATTGCTGATAAATTAATCTCAAAAAATTACAATTTAATCTGGATTACAATGCCAAGAGATAAAGACATCACATATAAAGGTAAATTGAATAATTACTTAAAAAATCTTTTAAGTATTCATAATAAAAAAAGATTAGATGCCGAAAATAAATATTTTTCAAATGCTGGAAAAATAGCAAAAACAAAATGCAAAAAAATTTTTAATCTCAATAGAAAAAAAGATAATAATAAAATGATAGATAAAATTTTTTTTCAATTTAAACCTAATCTTTTTATTACTTATGGTTGTAAAAAAATTGATATAAGTAAGATAAAAAAAAAATTAAAACATCATTGTTATTTTTGGAATTTGCATGCTGGTTTGTCTCCTTGGTACAGGGGATCTATAACCCATTTTTGGCCAAGCTATATGTTAGAACCAGAATTTACAGGAGTTACGCTGCATGAAATTACAAATGATATAGATTGGGGGCCTGTAATTGATCAAACAAAAACTAAATTAAAAAAAACTGATGGAATTCATGACACTTCTTGTAAATCAATTTTAAATTTTGGAAATTCATTAAAAAATAAAATTAAAAAAACATTTGACTCAAAGTATAAAATAAAAGGTATTCCTCACCAATCTCACGGTAGAATATGGACCAATAAAATGTGGTCTCCAAAACACTTAAAATTAATATATGAGACTTATAGCGATAGAATTAATAAATATTGTTTGACTAATAAAACGCTTAAAAAAGTCAAAATAAAATCTGTTTTCAATAAAATATAAAAAAGTAAAAATTTTTCAATATTTGAACTAAGACAATTGGCAAATATAAAAGAAGGAATTTAATTTTTTAAAAATATTTTACTGCCATTTTTTTCAAAATTAATTTTGATAAAATTTAATTTATTCCTTTTCAAAAAATTTATTGATTTATTTTGGTTTTTTGTAATACACAAATAAAATCCCCCACCACCTGCACCTATTAATTTCCCTCCAATAATATTTTTATCTTTCTTCAATTGGGAGTAAATTATATTTACTCTTGCATTAGACATTTGTGGTGTAAGTTTTTTTTTAAGGTTCCAATGATCATCAAAAATTTTTCCAATAGTTTTATAATCTCCACTCTTTAGAGCTTTTTCCATCGGACCTACATAAGATTTTATTTTGTCATAGTATTGTAATGTTTTTTTTTTATTCATTTCCTGAGATTTTATTACTTTAGATGAATCTCTCGTTTCATTTGTAAAAACAAGAATCATTTTCTTATTCAATAAATCAATCTTATTTTTATTTATTTTAATTTCTTTGATCTTTATTTTACCCTTTTTACTAATTGAAACTTTTCTAAAACCTCCAAACGCTGAAGCTATCTGATCTTGATATCCACCCTTATATTTTAATATTTTCCTTTCTATTTTAAAAGCAATTCTCATTAGGTTGTCCTTTGAAATTTTGATTTTCTTATATTCACACAAACTATTAACTAATCCTACAATTAATGCACTTGATGAACCAACACCAGACTGAGTAGGAATTGTTGCAAATGATGTAATATGAATTTTATTTTTTACATCCAAATATTTAAGAACTGATTTTATTATTTCATGTTTTACATCTTTTAAATCATTACAAAACTGAGTATCAGTTGTTTGGATTAGTATTTTATTGTCAATTTGTCTTTTAGTAATTGCTGTATAAATGTATTGATCAAATGTAGCTGTAATAAATAAACCTGCTCTATATTTATAATAAAAACTATGGTCAGTTCCACCTCCAGCCAAAGGTATTCTGTAAGGTGTTCTGCAAATAATCATTATATTTTAAATTTTGCTTTTTTTGCGTCTGTATAAAACCCTTTAACAGTTTCAAGTGAAGATAATTTTGGTTTAGTGCCAAATTTTTTAGTTTTTTCAAATAATGAAACTGGCATAGTTATGATATCAGCCCCAGATTTTTTTGCAGCAATCAAATCATATGGCATTCTACAACTCGCCCATAGTGATGCACACTTAGTTTTTTTTCTTATATAATTTGACATTTGAATAAATTGTAAGGATGCATCAATACCAATATCATAAATCCTACCAGAAAAGATTGACAAAATATGTTTCTTATTTGAGAGGCTGGAATGAATATCTTTTATTTGATCTAAGCTAAATATTGCCGTGATGTTCAATCTTATATTCTCATTACTTAATCTTTTAATTAAATTTTTTGTGCTTTTTCCATTTGTGTAAGTTATTGGAATTTTAACAAAAATATTTTTATTTATTTTGTGTATTTTTAAAGCCTGATTATAACAATCTTGCTCACTGTCAGCAAAAACTTCAATTGAGATAGGTTTATTTTTTGTTAATTTTAAAAGTTTTTTTGTATATGCAAGATAATTTTTTACACCTAATTTTTTAAATAAAGATGGGTTAAATGTAAAACCATCTGACTTTTTATAATATTTTTTAATCTCGATATTTGTTGGACCATCTAAATATATTTTAATTTTTTTCATAAAAGATTTAAAAATTTATAATTTTCTATCTAAATCAATACAAATTGCATGTAATATAGACATGTGACTCTCTTGAATTATTGCTGTATTTTGAGACTTTATGTGAATGCAGCAGTCAGATATTTTTTTTAAGTAACCCCCATTTTTTCCAACTAGTGATATAATTTTTGCACCTTTTTTTTTTTGCTACTTGGGCAGCATAAATTAAATTTATTGATGTTTTTAACTTTATACTTCCTCCTCCGGTAGAAAGTAAAAACAAAATATCACCAGGCATAATTGAAAATTCTACCTCTCTTTTTAAAAATGTATGGAAATTAAAATCATTAGACCACGCTGAAACAGCAGAGCCAGAACCCATTAAAGATTTCGCATTTAATCCTGGTCTATTTCTATTATGAAATGTACAAATTAGTTCACCAGCAAAATGATCTGCATCTGCGTGGGAGCCACCATTTCCAGCAACTAATATCTTGCCCTTTTTTCTATTACAATTAACGATCATATTTGAGATAGATGAAATTAACTTTGCTTTCTCTTGTAATTCTGAAATCGATTTTGATGTTTGACTAAAATGATTTTTTATATGATCAAGTTTTATCTTATTTAATTTCATTTTTTGATATAAATTTTTTTAACTAATTCAGTTAGACTCTTATTATTCTTTTCGTATACCATTATATTATTTCTAAATGACATACAAACCTTTTTCCAATTTAAAGATTTTACTTTATATAAATAATTTATAATTCTTTCAAAATTTTTGAAATTAATTTTATCGCTCCAAAAATTTCCTGTTGATGAATATTTATATGGCCATCCAAATTTTCTCGAATTAAAAGGGAAATGATTACCTCTTTGTGAAAAAAAACCTACTTTTAATCCCCTTCCTAAAGCTTCGGATAATAAAGTTGAATCAATTCCAAATATCACTTTCGATTGATCAATCAATTTATAAACATTTCTATTTTTATTCTTTTTTATTAAATAAAAATTAGTACCTAATATATTTTTGTAAAATAAAAACTCGGATTTATTATCAAGTTCACTACCAATTATAGTCAACCTTTTTCCATACTTTTCACAATATTTTTTTGCAAGTTTTAATAAATTTACTTCATTTCTTTGCCATTTAATCCAATCATATTTTTTATATATAAAATGATTTTCTAAATTTCTAAATGTTGAAATATAAACTAGATCAAATCTTTTATTTTTATGATTAATCTTTGTATCATTTGATTTCAAAGAGCCACTAATAGAATAATTACTCTTAATATATTTCTTAAAAAGTTTAGCAGTTGGATAATTATGTGTAAATATATAATCACAGCTTAATTTTTTATGATTATTTTTTTTAATATTATAAAACATGTCAGTTGGTAAATTGGTTCTTCTGCCATTTTGCACTGAAATTTTTATAATATCTTTAAATTTTAATTCATAAAAATTAATATTATTATCAATCCATGTAATGATTGCTTTAGGATCTACAGCCTTAATATATTCTTTTAAATAAGATTGGTGAGAAAATTTAAATCTTAAAAGTATTTTCATTAAAACAAAAATATTAATTTTCTCAACCCTGGTTCTTAATATAAAAGATGAGTTTGAAGGTAAAAATTTTTTAAAGTTTTCTGATCCCACTCTGTCAAAAATTAAAAAAGTTTTTTTTTGGGGGATTTTAAAATAAAATTTACATTTTATAATTTTCTTTAAATCATTATTTAAAGTTTCAAAATTCATTTTGATTTATAAAATTTCAAAAGCTCATCATTGTGAACACCTAGTGAGTCATCCTTTAAGTAAAAAAAATTTCGATCATTATTTTTATCGTAATTATATATCCAATTTCTTTGAAAATTATTTTTAAGAAAAAAAGAATTAGCAGTTCTTCCATCAACCACAATTACAGTTCCTGGTATTAAAAAATTTTCAAACTTTAAAATATCTGAAACCATTGGCATCATATCTGTATGGTTAGTTGTAAAATTATTTAATTTATTTTTAATTTTAAATTGATCAGGTCCATCTAAATATATAAAATCTGGATTCACCAAAGGTAATTTATCATATTCAGTGCAAAATCTATCATTGAAAGTTGTCATTCTGCACTCAGAAAAGTTATAAAAAATATTTTTTTTGAATTTTGGAAGATATTTATTGTTCCTTAGTTTAGTAATGCTTAAGTATTTTTTTTCGTTTTCTAATATATGTAATTCAAATTTATTTTTTTTTCTCAAATTTTTAATTTTACTCATAAATTTATTTCTATTTATCATTAATGCATTGGCCATAACTAAAGAGGACCAACCCGAGCCAAACTCAAGGACTGTGAGTCTTTTATTAATAATTATAAATTCATGTAAAAAATATAAATCAAATAACTCTGGCTTATATGCTTGATTGCCCCAAGGATTGATTAATTTTTTTATAGGTCTATTTTTTTGTGTAATTGGTTTTTCAAAAAAATTAAAAATATTATAATTTTTAAAATATTCTATAATCTGAAAAATATTTTTTTTTGAGGGAAATTTAATTTTATAAGTGTTATTACTCATTAAATTATATATGTTTAGGATGTATTTAGATAAGATTTTGCTGCTTTGCAAGTTATATAAAAAAGCCAATTTATGAAAAAAAAATTAACTACGTGTGCTGTAATTCCTGCAAGATCAGGATCTAAAATTGTAAAAGATAAAAATATTATCAAGTTGAATGGCCATCCAATTATGTCTTACTCAATATCGATAGCCAAAAAATCAACCCAAATAGACAAAGTTGTTTTTTCAAGTGACTCTAAAAAATATTTGAATATTGCAAAAAAATATAAACCTGACATCATTCACAAAAGATCAAAAAAAAATTCTTCTGATAAGGCAACAGATTTAGATTTTTTAAAGGAAATAATTAAATACTTATTTAACAATCATAATTATAAACCTGATTTAATTGTTCTGCTGAGAGGTAACTGTCCATCAAGAAACCTTAAAAATTTGGATAAAGCTATAAAATATTTTAAACAAAACATGAAAAAATATACTTCTTTAAGATCAGTAACTAAAATGTCTGAAACAAGCTATAAAACATTTTATATTTCATCTAAAAAACTTAAAAATATTGTAACCAAAAATTATGATGAGAAAAATAGTAATAAACCTAAGGAAGCATTTAAAGAAACTTATTCTGGAAATGGTTATATTGACATTATAAAAACAAAGTCTATACAAGAAAACTTTATGCATGGACACAAAGTTTTAGCTTATGAAAACGAAGATATTTGTGTAGATATTGATTATCCACAAGATCTAGTCTACGCAAAATTTTTACTTAATAATTATAAATATTTCAGAATAAAATAATGAGAGAAATTTTTCAAAAGGATAAATTTTTTGAGAAATATGAGCCAGACTCGATGACTCCTAATATCAAGATTTATTGGAAAAAAGCTAAGGATTATTTTATCTGGGATAGTAACAATAAAAAGTATATTGATTTCACATCGTCGATTTTTGTTAGCAATATTGGCCATAGCAATAATAATTTTAAAAAAAAACTAAAGGGTGTTTTAGATGATCCAATAAGTCATAGCTATATATATTATAACAAATATAGACAAGAATATATTTCAAAACTAATTAAATTCATTAACAAAAAAAAACTTAATAAATGTTTTTTTGTGTCTGCGGGCACAGAAAGTACAGAAGTAGCATTTAAATTAATGCGCTTAAATGGACTTAAAAAAGATAAAAAAAAAATTGGAATTATTTGTCTTAAAGGTAATTGGCATGGTAGAACCATGGGTGCTCAATTAATGTCTGATAATAAAGATCAGTCCAAGTGGATCACAACAAAAGATAAAAATATTTATTATTTAGATTTTCCTTATCCTTGGATAAAAAATTTTGATAAAAAAGAATTTTTTAAAAAAACTTTAATAAAAACTTTTGGAAAAAATTTTAATTTTAAAAAAAAAATTTCTGGTATCATGATAGAAGCTTTTCAAGGTTGGGGGGCATTATTCTACCCAAAAAATTTCATAAAAGAACTAGTCAGTTTTGCAAAAAAAAATGATATCATAATTTCTATAGATGAGATGCAATCTGGTTTTGCAAGGACTGGGAAAAAGTTTTGCTTTGAACATTATAACTTTACACCAGACATATTATGTTGTGGAAAAGGTATGGGCTCAGGCATGCCTTTATCTGGGGTAGTAACATCAAAGAAAATTATGGCTATAGATAATGCGAATTTACAATCAACGCACTCTGGTAACCCATTATCTTGTGCTGCTGGTGCAGTGACTATTGATGAAATTCTTAGACTTAAATTGACAGAAAAAGCTAAAAGAGATGGAATTATTTTTGGAAAATTTTTAGAAGAAATTAAAAATGAATTTAGTAAATCTATTAAGGCAGTAACCTATCGAGGTTTAATTGGTGCAATAATATTCAATAATACAAAGAAACACAGAGCCAATAGTATTGGTGACATAATTTCCCGAAAATGTTTAAAAAAAGGCTTATTAGTTGTCAATACTGGAAGAGATTCAATTAAATTGGGACCTCCTTTAACAATATCAACAAATGATCTCAAAAAATCGATGAAAATAATTCAGGAATCTGTAAGAATTTTTTTTAATGAAAATGATTAAAAACTTTAGACACGTGGGTATAGTAACTCAAAACCTCAATAAATCTCTTTGGTTTTATAAAAAATTGTTGGGATTAAAAATTAAAACCAGAATGTATGAATATGGGACTACTACTGAAAAGTTGGTAAATGTAAAAAATGCTAAAATAAATACTGTAAAATTATTTAATAACAAAAATAGTATTTTAATTGAATTACTTCACTTTAAAAATGTAAAAAAGTCTAAAAACATAAATTATAATATTAAAAGAACCGGTTGTTCTCATTTTGCTATAACAGTAAATGACATTGATAATATTTATAAAAGATTATCAAAATATAAGATAAAATTTCTCTCTGAACCCACTTTATCAAACGATAAAAATGTAAAATTGGCCTTCTGTAGGGCTCCTGAAGGAACATTAATTGAAATGGTTGAAGAAAAAAATAATAAATGAAAACAAAAATAGTAGTAATTACTGGTGCTTTTCAAGGATCTGGAAAAGAATTGGTAAAACAATTTTTAAATAAAAATTACAAAGTATATTGCCTTGACATAAAATTTAGAAAATTAATTAAACAAAGAAATAAAGTTTTATATGGAATAGATTTATCCAAATTATCTGAAATAAAAAATTTTATTCAATTTCTCAAAAAAGAAGAGCATCATCTAGATTGTTTGATAAATAATGCTGGTATAAGTTTAGAGTCAAAAAAATATAATTTAGAAAATTATTTAGATAAGACCTTGAAAGTTAATCTGTATGCTGCATATTTTTTGTCTGAATTAGCTTTGCCTTTACTGAAAAAATCAAAAAATCCATCTATTCTAAATATATCAAGTATTGCCGGTAAAATTGCTATGAAAGATAATCCAGCATACAATATTTCTAAAGCGGGGCTATCATCATTAAGTGCAAGTCAAGCATTTGATTTTTCTAAATTTAATATTAGGTCAAATTCTATTTGTCCTGGATATATCAAAACCAATATGACAAAAAAATCTTTTAACAATAGAAAAATGAAAAATGAAAGATTAAATAGACTTACTATTAAAAAATATGGATCTTCAAGAGACCTTGCCCATCTCGCAATATATTTATGCTCCAAGGAAGCTGGATATATTAATGGCCAAGAAATAATAATTGATGGAGGTTTTTTAAAAAAAGGTATTTAATTAACAGATAAAGGAAAAATAATGAATAATTTCAAAAAAAAATATTTATCAAAAAGTGAAGCTCCTTACTTTATTTCTGAAATTGGAATAAATCATAATGGTAAGTTGAGTTTAGCAATAGAGCTAATTAAAAAATCCAAAAAAATTGGCTGTTCTGCGGTAAAATTTCAAAAAAGGGATGCTGATGATTTAATTGCTTTTCATGAACGACCCCAAAAACCAAATGGATATTTGAGTAAAAATTCTAAAGACATACCAAAGGAAAGTAAAAAAACAAAGTTTGGAAAATGGGTTTACCCAGATACAAGACTTGAATTAACTAAAAATGATTACAAAAAAATAAAAAAGTTATGTAATAGAATCAAAATTGACTTAATTATTACACCTTGGGATGAGTCTAGTGTTGATTTTGTAATTAAACTTGGTGTTAAATGTATTAAAATAGCCAGTATAGATGCAAATAATTATCATTTTTGTAACTATATCGCGAAAAAAAAGAAACCAACTATCATTAGCACAGGTATGTGCACTTATGATGATCTTTTAGTAACAAATAAAATATTTAATAAATATAAAACTCCACATATGTTCCTACATTGTACGTCATCTTACCCTAGCAAAAATGATGAGAAGCATTTGAATTGTATACCAAAATTAAAGAAATTATTAAAAACTGATATTGGTTTTTCAGGACACGGTAGATCATTTATTGGCTCTGCGGGTGCTATAGCTTTGGGATGTGATGTAATAGAAAAACATGTAACTCTAAATAAGAATATGTCAGGACCAGACCATAATGCCTCGTTAGATGTGGATGAATTTTTAAAAACTATTGAGGTAGGTAATGAAATTAAAAAAGCATTAGGTTCAGATAAAAAATCTTTTCTTAAGTCAGAAAAAGTTTTAAATAGTATTTTATTAAGACATTTATCAGTAAGAAGACATATAAAAGTTAATAGCAGATTAAATATTAAAGATATTAAACCTGTTTTAACTATGAATAAAAAAAATTCTATTCTACCAAAAGATTTGTTTAAAGTGTTAGGTAAAAAATTTAAAAAATCTTTAAAAAAAGGTGAGATATTAAAATATAATCATTTAAAAATTTAATAATAATTTAAATTTTTTAAATCAATATTAGCTATTTTTTCTAAAATTTTATTATCTTCTTGAAAATAATCTTTTATAATTTTAGATTGACTCTCTGAAATGTGAAAATTTGATACATGATTGGCTTTTTGTAAATTTTGAATTTTGTCTTTAATCGTTTGAAAAATTTTCAATTTTCTAAATTTTTTATTATACAAATCATTTTTTTTCATAATACTATTAAAATATACTAAAAATTTATATATTTTACTCTCCTTGAAAACTCTTATTGAATAATTTTTTTTATTATCAATCATTTTACTATTCGAATTTATTTTTTTTTGATTTTCAATTTCGTCAGAATTGATTTGGATTCCTAAAAATTCTGCAAGTTTTTTAAAATACAATTTTTTGTCATTACTTAGCAATTCAAGAGGCAAAATCAAAAATTCTTCATCAAAAATTCTTATTATGTGATTTATTAAGTTTGAAAGTTTAAAATTGTTCATGAATAACTCATCAGATAGAAGTTCTGAGAAATTTTTATTTTTAAAATAATAATTTCTATATGAAAAATATGAGGCAATTAATTCCTCTTGAGATCTAATGGTTATTAAAAACTTTATTTTTAAATCAAATTTCTTTTTTAAAGCATCTATTATTTCTTTAAGTAAAAAAATGTTAGAAATTCCTGGGCTTCCAAATGGATCCAATAATCCTGGGTCAGATATAACCCAACTACTATTATTAGAGTTTGAAATTTTTGTTTCTAATTCTTTTAGATAATTTTCTTTATTAAGATAATAGTTATAAATTTTTTGCTCATCTTTAGTATAAAAATTTGACTTAAAAAAATTAAAATATTTTCCTTTTGATAATCTTTTTTCATTAAATTCCTCAAGTTCTTTTATGTCTGAAAGCTTTGAAAAAACTTGATTTTGGAGAAAAGTAGTTCCTGTTTTAGGAAATGCTGGATGAAAAATAATTTGTTTCATTATCTATAATATTACCTATAAAGATTAATCAAATATTATCAAAATATTTAAATGAATAACACTAATAAAAAATTTGACATTATAAAAAAACAAATTTGTTACGAAGTAAATAAAATTTATCGATCAATTAAGCATAAAAAGATTTCTTATAAAAATAAGGGAAATTTAGCAATTGACCCTGTTTCATATTTTGATTTGTCTATAGAAAAAAAAATTCGAAAAATAATAATTAAAGAATTTCCAAATCATTCAATAATAGGAGAAGAATTAAAACCTAGTTTAAATAATAGTAAATATAAATGGTATATTGATCCAATCGATGGGACAAAATCATTTATTATGGGACTTCCAAATTGGTCAAATTTAGTTGGATTATATTATAACTCAACTCCAATTTTTAGTATGGCTTATTTCCCTGTTTTGGAAAAGTTATATTTCACAAAAGGAAATCAAAACTATCTTCAAACAAAAGATGGAACTAAAAGAATACATACCAATAAATATGTAAAAACTAGTGATGTTGCCATTGCTTTCAACACTTTTAGATCAATCAAAGAAAAAAAAATATTTTCAAAATTATCGAACTTCAAATTTCTTTTTAAGATAACTGGTGTTGACTCGTTAAATTTTTGTTTATTAACTGAAGGTAAGATTGATTTGTTAATAGAAAAAGGTTTGAAACCAGTAGATTATTTGCCTTTGATGAAACTAATTAAAAATTCAGGTGCTGTAATGACTGACTGGAAAGGAAAAAACAAATATCCAAATGGAGACGTGATCGTTGCCTCAAACAAAATAATATATAATTATTTTTATAGTAAATTATTTTAGTAATATCAAAAATCTTAAAAATTTTTTTCAGTGCATAAATCAAGCCAATTGAGCTATTAGTACCGGTCAGCTGCACGCATTACTGCGCTTCCACATCCGGCCTATCAACGTGGTGGTCTACCACGGCTCTATAGGAAGAACTAGTTTTGAGGTG
>MDTB01111024.1_pt1 | contig 59593 bp, 59 predicted proteins | sample 811161 | NCBI WGS metagenome assembly MDTB01 (sample SAMN05326650, study PRJNA326480) | marine metagenome | isolation source: seawater | place: Mediterranean Sea | collected 2009 | reverse complement strand
TTATTAGTTGTAAAATTGGATGCATTTTTGATATTTAAATCTTAGTTTCTTGCAATTTAGTTTTAATTATGTCAATAAAAATAATGAATTTTTTTCTTATCAAGTTTCCTTTATTTTTTTTAATGTTGTTAAATTTGTTTCTTGGGTCTTTAGTTGATGCCAAGGAATTGGCTAAGTTTAAAGATTGGGCAGCTTTTGCAGAGGGCGAAGGAAAAAATTTAGCATGCATGGCTGTATCAAAGCCAAAAAAATCAGAGGGAGACTATTCTAAACGTGGTGATGTTTTTGCAATAATAACTCATTTGCCAGGTCAAAAAAAATGGAATGAGTTTAGTGTAGTTGCTGGCTATAACTATAAAACTAACAGTAACCCAGAAATTTTAATTGATCAGAAAAAGTTTCAACTGTTTACATCAGGTTCGAGAGCATGGAGTTTTAGCCCTAGTGATGATGAAAAGATAATTAATTTTTTAAAAAAATCTATTAAAATGAAAGTTGTTGGAACTTCTTCCAGAGGAACAATGACTACTGACACATTTTCACTTTTAGGTTTTAGTAAGGCTTACAAAAAAATTAACGAAGCTTGCAATAAGAATTAAAATTACAGAAATGAAAAAAAAAAAAAAAATTGTCCTCGCCTTTTCTGGTGGACTCGATACATCAATAATACTTAAATGGTTGCAAAATGAAATGGATGCTGAGGTTGTCACATTTACAGCTGATATAGGTCAAGGAATAGAAATAGACGAGGCTAAAAAAAAAGCTAAACTCTTAGGTGTTAAGAACATATTCATAGAAGATCTTAAGGAAGAATTTGTTAAAAACTATGTTTTTCCTATGTTTAGAGCTAATGCAATTTACGAAGGATTTTATTTACTAGGAACATCAATAGCTAGACCTTTAATTGCAAAGAGACAAATTGAAATTGCAAAGAGAGTAAATGCCAATTTTGTGGCACATGGAGCCACGGGAAAAGGTAACGATCAAATAAGATTTGAATTAGGATACTATGCCATTAATCCCAAAATAAAGGTAATAGCACCTTGGAGAGAGTGGGATCTTAAATCTAGAAATGATTTACTTGACTATGCTTCAATGAATCAAATACCTGTTCCAAAGGACAAAGTAAATGAAGCTCCGTATTCAATGGACGCAAATTTACTTCATGTTTCCTATGAAGGAAAAGTTCTTGAAGATCCGTGGGAGTCTCCTGATGAATCAATGTTTATGAGAACGGTCTCTTGTGAAAAAGCTCCAGATAAAGCTACAATAATAGAAATTGAATTCAAAAAAGGAGATCCGATTGCTTTAAATGGAAAAAGATTTTCTCCATCATCTCTTCTGTCAAAGTTAAATTCAATAGGTGGATCAAATGCTATTGGAAGAATTGATTTAGTCGAGAATAGATTTATTGGAATGAAATCCAGAGGTGTCTATGAAACACCCGGTGGTACAATTTTATATATAGCTCATAGAGCGATAGAAAGTATAACATTGGATAAAGGCGCCTCTCATTTAAAAGATGAAATAATGCCAAGATATGCAGAACTAATTTACAATGGTTTTTGGTTTTCTCCTGAAAGAGAAATGCTGCAATCATTAATTGATAAAAGTCAGATTAATGTAAATGGAATTGTAAAACTAAAGGTTTATAAGGGTAACGTTATTGTATTGGGTCGTAAATCTAATTCAAGCATCTATTCGTCAAAAATGGCTACTTTTGAAAGAGATGATATTTACAATCAAAAAGATGCAGAAGGATTCATAAAACTTAACGCCCTAAGATTAAAGCTACTCAAGAAAAGAACTTAACTCTACTGGTGACTCTCCAAATTGTACGTAAGAAGTTAGCAAAGTATTTAAAAGTAAGCACGCAATCGTCATTGGTCCTACACCACCAGGAACAGGGGTAATTTTTGAGGCATTATTAAGACATTCTCCATAATCAACGTCTCCAACTAAAACTTTTTTTCCCTCCCTCTCAATTCTATTAATACCAACATCAATAACTATAGCACCCTTTTTCACCCATTCTCCTTTTACCATTTCTGGAATTCCAACGGCAGCCACCAATACATCAGCAGATTTAACAAGTTGTTCAATATCTTTGGTTCTAGAATGTGCTATTGTTACAGTAGCATTCATAGAAAGAAGTAAAGAAGCCATTGGTTTTCCTACAATATTTGATCTCCCGATAATAACTGCGTTTTTTCCAGATAAATCTGGGTTAAGTTTTTTAAGAAGTATTGAGCATCCAAGAGGAGTACATGGTACGAGAGAACTTAGACCTGACCAGAGTTTTCCAACATTTTCTGCATGAAATCCATCAACATCTTTAACAGGAATGATTGCATCTAAAACTTTATCAGAATCAATATGGGTTGGTAGAGGAAGTTGAACTAAAACTCCTTGAACACTTGAATCGTTGTTTAAATTGTTGACAAGTTCCAATAATTTTTCTTCAGAAACATTTTCATCAAGTCTATGTTCTATGGAGTTAAAACCAACCTCATTTGTTTTTTCGATTTTGTTTTTTACATAAACTTTACTGGCTGGGGTTTCTCCAACAAGTACTACTGCAAGTCCTGGTTTTTTTCCAGTTTTGTCAATTAATTTTTCTCCAAAAAATTTGATTTTTTCTCTAATTTGATTAGATATTAATTTTCCATCAATAATTTTATTATCATTCATATTTAAAATCCATATTTAGTCATAACGTACTGAGTAGCCTCAATTATAATTATAAGTAGGACCGGAGACAAATCAATCGCTCCAAAACTAGGTAAAAACCTCCTTATAATTTTTAATAATGGCTCTGTCAATCTATATAAAAAATCCATTATAATTGAAACTAAAGAATTATTGTAATTGATAACATTAAATGAGATAAGCATACTGATAATTACATAAATTATTACTGCATATTTATATATTTGAAGAATTTGAAAAACAATGTAAGCAAAAAAATCTATAAAGTACATAATCTGGAAATTTTATAATATGAATAATGTGAATGATCAAATAGATTTTAATTTTAGTAGGCCACTTGATATTCAAAAAAATTTGGATCTTAAAAAAGCGAAGAGCTTATTAGGTAATATTGTTTCTTTGAAAGAGAAAAACATTTTATTAGAAAAACACCTGAAGTTGTTATTAATAGAACTTTTTTACTGCTGGCATGAATCTAGCGAACAATTTTTAAGTTTATCAATGTCAAAAAGAGGTTATAATTCCAAATCAAGATATAACCCAAATAATATTTCTTCTTATACGATCAATGCAGTAAACTTTTTAAAAAAAATTAAATTAATTGATTTTTTTCCTGGTTTCTTTGATAGAACAACAAAAAAAAGTAGGTTAACAAGAATTAGAGCATCAAAGGAACTAAGAAATTACTTTGAAGAGTCTCTTCAATTTGTTGATAAAAAGATTAACCATCCCCAAAGAGAATTTGTCATTATGAGAGACGAATTGAACAATAAAGTTGAGTATAAGGATAATTTTAAGACACATGAGATTAGAGAAATCTTAGTTGGATATAATAATCTTCTTTCCATAAGTGTAATTGATGTTCCAACTTATGAAAATAAATTTTTCGTAAGATGTGACAAAAGAAAAGTTACAATATCTGAGACTGGGTCGCAGGCAAACATATTGTTTAAAAAAGATTCTTATAATGTTGAGAAATTCCAGGGTTGTTGGTGGAATAACCTCGATATAAGCTTAACCAGTATTTACCAAGAAAAGTTTTTAATTAATAATAATCCTACGTCTTATGTTGATTTGAATGATTTTTTTGAGAACTATTTGTTAAAACAATTTAACATAAAAGAAATTCAATTAAAAAGGTTAAAGATTTCAGATGACTTTAGTTATACCCAAAAATGTAAAATTATTTCTAAAGGTCTAAAACTTAAAAGTTATGAATCGCTAATTAAGTCTTTATGTCTGGAAAAAGGAAATTTTTTTGTAAATAAAAATATTCATACCAGTGATATAAAGAAAATGATCAGTATTTTTCTTAAAAAAAACCATGAAATCAGCAGTTATTTTTTTAAAGGTAATCGAATTAATTGGGAGTCATTCCTAGCTAATGTTTTCTTTAGACTTCTGAAGGAAACTGTGCCAGCTAAAATACCAGTTTTTTTGGTTCAAGAAAAAATTTACTTTCCAACTAATTTTCAACAAAACATCTTAAAAACATTAGATGAAGTTTTAGAAAAAGAACTTGGCTCATCTAAGAAGGATTTAAAATCCTATCCTTGTGATAGTTATAACTTTAAAAGCAAACCTTTTTTTAGTAATATTTTTTCTAGAAAAATAAAATTTTCTAATAGATATTTAAACAGAATTTCTAACCGGCGGGTAAAGTAAATGTCATCAACTAAATTTGGTATAAATCAGGTTAAGTTTTCAAAAGGAAAAAAAATCTATGTTAAAGGAGATAAGGCTGATTTTGCATTTTACGTACACGCTGGGAAGGTAAATATTTATTCTCCAGGCGGACTTCTTTTAGGGCAGGTAGGTGAAGGAGAAATTTTTGGAGAGCGTGGACCCTCATTGGATGAATCTAGGTCAATTACTGCCGAGGCTGCAACGAATTGTATTTTATACCCAATCAGCGAAAAAACCTTAAAAGAAAAAATAAAAACTGCTGATCCTGTTGTTAGAGCTATTTTAAGAAGTCTTTTAATACGCTTAAATGATATAAATATAAAGAGTGAGGATTTTTGGAGAAGTTTAAATGTAATGACATCACTCTCGACTGAAAATGATGATTAAAGAGTATTCTTACCTTGTCTATGAAGTGTATTTTCTTCACCATTAACAAGGTTCCAAAATTCCTTCAAATAATCATCACCAAATCTATTAATGTTGAATTTTTGGTAATCAAATTTTTTTAATACGTTTTCTTCACCTATTATATCTTCAGCAAGTGCTTCACCAAGTATGGGGGTGTATTTCATTGCTTGACCAGAACCTAAGTTATGAAAAAGATTATTTATCTTTGAGTCTTTACCTAAAATAAATCTTAGGTCGGGTGTAATGTCGAAAAATGATCTATAGCCTGATGCATAAACTGTTTTATCAATGTTTGAAAACCTTTTTTTTGAAATGTCTTCATAATTTTTTATTTGGTTATAGGCTAATGATTGATTCATTGGTTCATTCAAGTACTCACCTCCATTAACGGCAGTAAGATCATTTATAAAATTTTTAGCAATTTCATAAACAGACCTTTTTCTCGGTTGGTGGGCATGCATTTTATTACCTCTCCAGGATCTAAAGTAGCAAAGATTAGTATAGTCCGCGATTATCGGATACTCATATTTGATTTGCTTTGGACTTTCCATCCAGTTAACAACTGAAACAGGTTCAATCGTTACAGGAATTTTTAAACCGAGTTTTGTGAAAAGCTGAGAGCTCCAAGCACCAGTTGCATTTACAAAATGTTTAGCGTCAAATTTGCCATTATTTGTTAAACATGATTGAATAGAGTTACCATTAGCTACGATGGTTTCAACTTCAGTTTTTTCAAAAAGTTCAACACCATTTTCTTCTATAGCTTCGTAAAGGGCAGTTCTGAGTATACTTGGATCTAACTGGAATGCAGCTGGTTCATAATAGTAAGACTCATCATTATCTGTAATTAGGGTAGTTCCACATTTTTGGATGGCTGACTGGGGATCAATTTCCTCAAAAACAAGATCAATTTTTTCCATTCTTTTAGATAAATCTGTCCAAGCAGGGTTATCTCCATCAGAATTTTTTTTTGCGATCCAAATTGCACCAAACTCATCAACTTCCATATCAATACCCCAATGGTCTTTAATGTTTTTCCACATTTTAGTACTGATTGAAGCCATCATTGAAGCATCAGGATCTGCATTAGCAGATCTGACAATTCCTGAATGTCTAGATGATTCAGCAGCACAAAGTACTGCTTTTTCAATTAAACAAACCTTTTCGCCCTTACCTATCTTATTTAATTTTTTTTGAAGAGATATAGCTGTGGCAGCACCTAAACAACCTCCTCCAATTACTACTGTATGATACATATTTTAATACCTTAAATTGTATGATATAAAAATTAAATTCAAAAAGTCAATGAAGTTTATCGGAAGTACAGTAAAAGGAGATGGTTGGGTTGGAAAGTATTATAAACTTGACCAAAAAAAATTTGATTTACTAAACCTTCAATCAATAAATATTACTAAATATCCTTATTTTCTTGAAAGTTCATCTAGGGGAAACAAAAAAAATAGATTTTCCGTTCTTTTTTTTAAACCAAAAATTTTACTTCAAAAAAATAAAGAAGACAAAAATAGTTTTTTAGATGAATTTGATGAAATTTGGAAGAGAGAAAAAATTAATCAAAATGATCTTTTTTTCAACAATAAAAAGATTCCATTTTGTGGAGGATGGTTTGTCTATTTAGGATACGAGCTTGTTGAGGAAATTGAAACTAAATTGAATATCCCAGAATCTCCTTTTAAACTTCCAACTGCTTTTGCAAGCCGAGTCAATACCGCAATTATATTTGATCATGTTGATAATGAGATTTTAATTACCTCAGATGATAAAGATTCTTTTAATGATGATATTTTGGAGATAGAAGAGGATTTTACGAAAATACTTGATGAAAGCACAAAACTATTTGGGACAATTACGATTCTAAGAAAAGGAAGTGAATATGAGCACCAGGAGCAAGTTAGAAAGTGCATAGATTATATTTTTCAGGGAGAGATATTTCAAGCAAACTTATCTAGGTTGTGGAAATTTCAAATTGACAAAAAAATTGATGAAGTAGAAATTTACAAGCAACTTAGAAATAAAAACCCATCTCCTTTTGCAGGCCTAATAAATTATAAAGGAAGTAATATAATATGCTCCTCACCAGAGAGATTGGTTTCGGTAAACGGAGAGTATTTAGAGACTAGACCAATTGCTGGGACTAGGCCAAGAGGTAGTTCAGGGTTACAGGATGTAGAATTATCAATGGAACTAATAAACTCAGATAAAGAAAAAGCAGAACATCTTATGCTTGTTGATCTTGAAAGAAATGATATTTCAAAAGTTTGTAAACCAGGAACTGTTGAGGTAAATGAAATGATGACGATAGAGTCGTATGCACACGTACACCATATAGTCTCAAATATTTGTGGTTTAAAAATAGATGGTATCTCTCCAGGAGAAATTATTCGTTCTTTATTTCCTGGTGGAACAATAACTGGTTGCCCCAAAGTAAGATGTATGCAAATTTTAGGTGAACTTGAAAGAGAAGGTAGAGGACCATACACTGGTTCCCTAGGATATGTTACTCATTCTGGAGATATGGATTTAAATATTTTGATAAGATCAATGCTTAAAGAAAAAGAATTTCTCTACTTTAGAGCTGGGGGTGGAATTGTTGCTGATTCCATTCCTGAGAACGAAACAATTGAGACTGAGGCTAAGGCAAATGGAATGTTGAAGGCTCTTGGATCCTTCAGTAAATGAGTAAAAACCTTTCTCTAATAAACGGTAAATTTAAAGACTCTATTTCAGTTTATGATAGAGGATTAGCTTATGGTGATGGTTTTTTTGAAACTATGTTATGGGATAGTTTTAAAGATAAAAATAAAATTAATGTTGGTGTTGAATTCTGGCTTAGACATTTAGAAAGAATAAAAGATGGTTGTAGGTTAATGCAGATTAATTTCCCAACTAATGATGAAATTATTAGACAACGAAACAAGCTTTTGAAAGCTTCTTTGAAACGAAAAAAATCGGGATTACTGAAGATGATTATTACCAGAGGAGTAGGTGGAAGAGGTTACAAATTTGAAAAAAATATGTCTCCCACAATTATATTCCTTTCTTTACAAAAGCCAAAAATAGAAAAAAAGTATTTTAAATCAGGCGTTACAGTAAAAATTTGCAAAACACATTTATCAAAAAATACAAATTTGTTTGGTTTTAAACATTTAAATCGGCTTGATTCAGTTCTTGCAAGGTCAGAGTGGGAGGATGAAAAAATTTTCGAAGGAGTTTTTGTTGATTCAAAAAAAAATATTTTAGAAGGAACGATGACTAATATCTTTTTTGTTCAAAAAAAAACACTCTTTACTCCTACGATAATAGATTCAGGAATTAATGGAGTAATGAGACAAGTTGTAATAGATAATGCAAAGCTTTTTTTTGATAAAGTAATCATTAAAAATATAAACTTAAGTGATATTAAAAAATTTGATCAGATGTTTTTAACAAATTCAGTTTTAAAAGTAATGCCAGTTAGTAGATTTGAAAAAAAAAAAATTTGTTAAAAAAAAAAATGTCGCAGATTTGATTAATTTTTTTAATTGTCAAAATGATTTAGAAAAAACTGAAAGACTAAATCTAATTTAGCTTAAGTTTTTTAAAAATATTTTTTTTTTCTGAGGAATCAATATTCTTATTATTCTCTAATTCACTAATTTTTTTATTAAGCACCTCTCTGTTGGTTGTTTCTTTCAATAATTTAAGATAAAAGTAAATAAGTTCCTTATCTTCAGTTTTTTTAACATCAACTTTTTTTAAAAGTTTAAGTGCACCATTTAATTGGTCGGTGTTTTTTTTTAAAACTGCGTATTCATATATTAAAGTTTCATTTAAGGGAAAATATTTTAGAGCTTTTGTATAATGTACTTCAGCTTTTTGTATATGTCCTGTCATTAAACATGTACGAGCTAAAAGTTTCCAGCCCTCTAAGTCCATAGGGTTTTCCCTAAGTTTTGACTCCAAAAAAAAAAATTATTTTTTGGGGATTTATCTTCTTAAGACTTTCAGGATTATTTGTAATTTTATTTATTTCTTTGTTTACAAGATTTTCAAAAAAAAATGCTTCTTTATTCCCTTTAAAAAAATAAATCAACAAAGTTGAAAATGTAATAGACAAAAATGTTATGAAGAATTTTTTTTTTGAGACTTTTGGATTATATAAGAAAATTGAAAATAGAAAAATTATAAGAAAAAAAATTATAAGAAAAAACCAAAACATTTAGTGTTTCTTTCTGAAAAAAGTATAGCTAAGTAATATTAAAAAAATAATGGGAAGTAACCAAAGTAAAAGCGTGTCATATCTTACAGGAGGGTTGAATAACACAAAGTCACCATATCGTGAATGAATATAAGATACTATTTCATCCTTAGTTTTTCCTTCTGAAAGCATTTTTCTTACCAAAACTCTTAAATCTCTGGCCATATCAGCGTTAGAGTTTTCGATGTCTTCATTTTGACAAACTAAACATCTAAGTTCTTTTCCAATAAGTCGTGCAACATTTTCAAGTTTTTGATCAGCTAGTATTTCGTCCGGTTCAACAGCCTGAACCTGAGAATATAAGAGAAAAATAACTATTAAAATTTTTTTCATTTCAGAATAATGTTAATTTTTTCTAAATCGTTTTCCATAATTGGTCCAACATGTTTATAAATAATTTTGTTATCTTTGTTTATAATAAAGGTTTCAGGTAGACCATATACCCCCCATTCAATACTGGAAATTCCATCACTATCTAAACCTATTTTATCAAAAGGATTACCATAATTTTTTAACCATTTATTTATTTCTTTTGTGTTATCTTTTTTTGCTATCCCATAAATTTTAAAAGAACTAGATAGCTTCATAAGTTGAGGATGCTCAACTTTACATGGGGCACACCATGTTGCGAAGAAATTTACAATTTTAATTTCTGGTTTTTTTAAGTCATTTGGTTTAAATAAGGGGTATTTACCAATTTTTTTTAATTGAAAATTTGGAGTTTTCTCATCTATCAAATTTGACGGAACAATGGATGGGTCTATTTTAAGACCTTTATAAAATAAAATTCCAATGCTGCCCATAAAAATTAATAAGAAAAGGTATTTCATTTATTAACTTTAATGAACCTGAATATGGATAAAATGCCTCCGAGTACTAAACACAATACACCAACCCAAATCCAAATAGTGAAGGAGTTGAACCAGATTCTTGTTGTCCAAGAGTTGTTTCTGATAGTATTAACATCACCAATGGCTATGTATAAATCACCAAATACGGTCGAATGTATAGCAGCTTCGGTGGTAACTTGTTTGTTGGCATTGTACATTCTTTTTTCGGGTTTAAGTGTTTTGATATATTTATTATCTTTATATATTTCAAATAACCCCATTTGGCTTTTATAATTTTCTTTCTCAATCATTTTTACACCCAAAAATTTTACTTTAAAATTCTTGGTAGTGATCACTTCATTAGTCTCTTGAAATTGAATTTGTTCAATTCTAAGTATTGATGTGCCAGTTGCTCCAAGAATTATTAAAGCGATACCTACATGAGCAGAGACTTGCGAGAATGTTTTTAAAGGAATTTTTTTTAGAGAAAACTTAGGTTTAAAGGATAAATACTTTAGGAGCTCAAAAAGTGAGCTAGTGATAATCCAAGCGGAGAAAGCGAAAAAAATTATAGAAAGGATTGGTCCTTTGAAATTTAGATACCAAACAGCTAATGAGATTAGGAATAAAACTAATAACAAAATTTTAATTCTAGAAATTAGGTTTCCTATATCGTCTTTTTCCCATTTTAGAAATGGCCCAAACATCATTCCTAGTGTTATAGGAATCATTAAAGGGGAAAGAATAGAATTAAAAAAAGGAGCTCCAACAGATATTTTATTATTAAAAACTACACTAGAAAAGAGGGGATAAATAGTTCCTAACAGAATTGTGAAACTAAGAGTAAACATAAATATATTATTTAATGAAATGGCTCCTTCTCTAGAAACTAAATTAATTTGTAACTTACTTGAAAAAGTTTTACTTCTTTGAAGAAAAAGAAAAAAACTTATTGCAGAAATAGCAAGCAACAGTATCAATATAAATACACCTCTTGTTGGATCATTGGCAAAAGCATGAACTGATACCAGAACGCCTGACCTTACTAAAAAAGTTCCCAATAGACTTAAAAGAAAGGTAATAATTGATAAAAAAAGCGTCCAGTTTTGTAAAGATTTCTTTTTTGTTGATATGATGATGGTATGAAGTAAAGCCGAGGATGTTAACCAAGGAAGTAAGGAAGCATTTTCAACTGGATCCCAGAACCAAAAACCACCCCATCCTAATTCATAATATGCCCACCAACTACCAAGTCCTATTCCACATGATAAAAAAGTCCATGATAAAAAAATCCAAGGTTTTAGTATTTCAAAATATTCTTTTGTGTTGTTATTCAGAATTAGAATAGCCATCGAAATTGAAAAAACTATAGAAGAGCCAACGTACCCTAGATATAAAAATGGTGGATGAATAATTAATCCAGGGTCCTGAAGGAGAGGATTCAAGTCAGCACCATCTATGGCAGGAGGAAAGGTTCTATCAAAAGGGTTTGAGGTTAGTAAAATAAATAATGAAATGAGAAAAATAAGAGTGTTTTGAACATTTAATGTTTTTTCCTTGAACTTTGGATCGATCTTTTTTTGGCAGGAAAATAGGAAACCAAAGAATGTCATTACTAATAACCATAAAAGAATTGATCCTTCATGGTTTCCCCAAACTCCAGTTATTTTATAAACAAGGGGAAGCTGGCTATTAGAATTTTTCTCAATAACATTTAATGAAAAATCAGATATTACGAAGCAATAAGTGAGGATAATGAAGGAAGAGATAGTACAAAAAAAACTAAGCTTACTAATTTTTATTTGTGTAATTTCAGAGTTTTCATTAAATTTTAATATAGGACTAATAAATCCTAAACTTGACACAATGAGGGTCAAAATTAAAAAAAATACTCCTAGTTCAGCAATCATTATATTTAATTAGTTGGTTTTATAATATTATCAAGTTCTGGAGGCATGTAGTTTTCGTCATGCTTAGCAAGTACTACTTTAGCTTTAAATCTATTTTTGTTAACGAGATTGCCTTCAACTACAACACCTTGACCCTCTGAAAACAGATCAGGTAAAATCCCAATATAGTAAACAGATATTTCCTTTTCAAAATCAGTTACCGTGAAAACTGTTTCTTGAACTTTTTTTGATTCTATTTCAATTTCTTTTTTTTTAACACTTCCTTTTTTAACCATTCCACCAAGTCTAACATTTTCTATGGATGATATTTCTTTTTCTAGAATTTCACTAGGTGAGAAAAAAAAAACAAGATTGTTTTTAAGATTATAAAAAAGTATGAAACAACCAATTAAAAAAATAATGAGTAGTGAAGATACTTTCAAAAGTCTTTGTGTTTTAAGTTTCATTTATCTAATTTTTGATTAAGCTTTTTTTGAAGTTTTTTGACTTTATAAAATGTTTCAAAAAAAATTATGCCAAGTAAAAAAAATACAACACAATAAGAAGAAATAACATAATAAAAATGCTCTTTTGAATTTAAAAAATTTAAAAAAACTTCCATATTAAGATCCATGTTGTTCCAAAATTTCAAGTTTACGTGAAATAACTTCACTTTTAATTCTTAATAGGACTAAGGATATAAAAAAAAATAAAAAGGAAAATACCATTAAGAAAAGTGGTAACATCATACTTGAATCAATATTAGGAGAACTAAACTTTGAAATGCTAGCAGGTTGATGTAAGGTATTCCACCAGTCAACAGACCACTTGATTATCGGTAAATTTACTATACCTAATAGAGTTAAAATTGCGGCATATCTATCACCTTTTCTTTTATCTTCATAAGCATTAGAAATAAAAATATGACCAAGGTAAATAAATAATAATACTAACTCAGATGTTAATCGTGCATCCCATACCCACCATGTCCCCCACGTTGGTTTGCCCCAAATTGAACCTGTGATTAGGGTTGCTAGCGTAAAACAAGCTCCAAGCGGAGCACATGCTCTACTAATAATATCAGCCAAAGTATGTTTAAAGACAATTGAAAAAAAACTACAACCAGCCATCATAGAGTATATTCCAAGCGAAAGCCATGCACATGGAACATGAATATACATAATTCTTACAGTTTCTCCCTGCAAGTAATCAGGTGGACTAATGAAAAAAGCATAATAAAAACCTGAAATTAAAAAAATAATAAAAAGAAAAAAACATTTCGGATAAATAAAATCAGAAAGTTTTTGAAAACTTGATGGGTTGGCTAATTTAGTAAACATCTAATAATTTAATTCCTTAATGATTAATTTTCCTACTAGGATAGATAATGGTAATGTAATTAAAAACAAACCAATTAAAACTAATATTTTAAATTCATTACCCAAATTTGCGACAAAAAAATTTTCTGATGTGGCAAAAATGATTATAGGAATAAAAAATGGCATAATTAAAATAAATTGAATAAATTTGTTTCTTTTTACTTGCAACGAAAAAAAAGCTGAAAGTATCGAAATTAAAGTAATGGTTGGCAGAGAAACTATAAATAGTGTTGTAAGTTCTATTACATCAAGAAAATTAATTTCAAATAAAATAGATGAGATGGGAATCAAAAAAATATTAGGTATGATTAAGGACATAAACATTACCAAACATTTTGAAAGAAATATATTTTCCTCAGAGTAGCCTAAAAACTGAAGCTCTGATAAACTCCCGTCTAGGAAATCTTCAAAAACAAAACTTTCTGAAATTAAAATCAAGGAAAAAATTGTTATCATCCATAAAACTGGTTTATATATAGGCGAAAGAATTGAAATATCTGGACCAATTGCAAAAACAAAAAGAAGCATCGATGTGAAGAAAAATGTACAATAGGAGTACAAACTTTTTGTATTTTTAAATGTAATAATGAATTCTCTGAAAATTAAATTTTTGAAATCTCTCATTTAAAATTTTCCCATTTATCTAATAATTGAATATTTAATTTTTTAATTATTTTTTTTAAAATAATTCTTCTTGTTAGTTTCATATTTGACTTAACATGACTTGAAAATAGAATTGATCCATTTTGTTTAAGGTGTTGGATCATAATTTTTTTTAATGTCATTTTCGTTTTTGTATCAATACCATTAAGTGGTTCATCTAATAGCCAAAGTTTAGATTCTGAAAATAACAATTTAGTAAGAGCTACTTTTTTTTTTTGACCTTGTGAGAGGTTTTTTACAAGGGATCCTTGAATATCATTTAAAGAAAATGTATTTAGTGCTTTTTGGTAGGTGTTATAATTCGTTCCTAGATTAGACAGTTTCATCCAACTTTTTAGATTCTCGTTAACAGTAAAATTTTCCTTTAAACAATTTTTATCAGGAATATAAGTGAACTTTTTTTTTTTGTATTTACCTAATTCGGTAATATCTTTTTTACAAATTTCTATAAACCCTTTATCTGGACTAATTAAACCAGATATCATATTTAACAAGCTTGTTTTACCAACGCCATTTTCTCCCTCCAACTGTATAATTTCACTTTTATTTAAATTTAAGCTGAAGTTGTCGAAAACTTGCTTTCTATTTCTGTAAAGATATATTGAATTAACTTCTAACATAATTATTGTCTTTAAATAGTATAATAACCTATTAACAAAAAATATGGATTTTGAGTCAAATAAATTTTTAGATGAACTTACATTTGATAAGAAATTTAGTTTCTTTAGTTTGGAAAAAGCTCAAGATTTAATTAAGTTTGAGTTATCAAGTCTTCCCTTTAGTTACAGGTTACTTCTAGAAAATTTGATAAGAAAAAACAACTCCTCATCAGATAAAAAGTTAGAAATTATAAATCTTATTAAAATGAAACATGGTAGTGAAATTTTTTTTTCTCCTAGCAGAGTGTTAATGCAAGATTATACTGGAGTTCCAGCAATAGCTGATCTTGCCTCAATGAGGGATAAAATGGCAAAAAAGAAGCGGGACCCTGAATTAATTAATCCATTAGTGCCCGTAAGTCTTATTGTCGACCACTCAATATCAGTTGATAGCTCATCAAGTGATGATTCTTTAAAGATCAATGTTAAAAATGAGTTTTTAAGAAATTCTGAGAGATATTCATTACTTAAATGGGCACAGAAATCTCTCAAGAACTTTTCTCTTTTTCCGCCAGGTTCTGGTATTTGTCATCAAATTAATATTGAGTATTTAACAGAAATTGTTTGTGAGAAAAAAAAAATCTTATTTTTGGATTCAGTTGTTGGGACTGATAGTCATACGACTATGGTTAATGCTTTGTCTGTACTTGGATGGGGTGTTGGAGGTATTGAGGCTGAAGCAGTAATGCTCGGCCAACCTATTTCTATGAAGATTCCTGAAGTAGTTGGTGTAATGCTAGAAGGAAACTTGAAAGAGGGTGTTACAGCAACTGACGTTGTTTTAACTATAACTGAAAAATTAAGAAAAATTAATGTTGTAGGTAAATTTGTTGAATTTTTTGGTGATGGACTGTCTTCACTTTCACTATCAGAGAGGTCAACTATTTCTAATATGGCGCCTGAATACGGTGCAACATGTGGTTTATTTCCCATGGATAACGAAACTTTAAAGTATCTAAGATTGACAGGAAGAGACGAGAAGAAAATTGTGATGATTGAGAATTATTGTAAATCTCAACATTTATGGCATGATGAAAATTCAAAAAAAATAAAGTATGCGGACAATTTAAAAATAGATTTATCAAAGATAGAAGCTTGTGTTTCAGGCCCTAAGAGACCACAAGATAGAATTATTTTACGAGATATTCCAAAAACATACATGAATTCTCTAGATAGTAACGAAAAAAAATTACTTACAAATAACAATGATTCTCTAACAAACGGTAAAGTTTGTTTAGCGGCTATTACAAGTTGCACTAATACTTCCAACCCAATAGTTTTGATAATGTCCGGACTTATTGCAAAAAAGGCTGTTGAATTAGGTTTGAGAGTTCCTTGGTGGGTAAAAACCTCTTTTGCTCCTGGTAGTAAAGTCGTAAGAGAATATTTAAATAAAGCTAACTTACAATTTTTTTTAAATAAACTTGGATTTAACATTGTTGGATATGGTTGCACAACTTGTATCGGCAATTCGGGGCCACTAGATAACAAAGTTTCAAATGAAATTGAAGAAAACAACTTAAATGTGTGTAGTGTCATTTCAGGAAATAGAAATTTTGAAGGAAGAATACACCCTCAAATTAAATCTAATTTTTTAGCATCCCCACCCTTAGTGATTATTTATGCTTTATCGGGAAGAATTAATATTGATTTTGATAAAGAAGAAATAGGAACCGTTAAAGGTAAAAAAATTTTTTTAAAGGATCTTTGGCCTTCGTCAAAAGAAGTAAATTTATTAAGTGAAAAAATATTAAAAGTAGAGTTATTTAAAAAAAATTATAAAAACATTTTTAAAGGAGACTCCAGTTGGGAAGCAATAAAAATTAAAAGTTCTTCTACCTTCAACTGGTCTATTAATTCAACATATATAAAAAAGCCTCCGTTTTTAGAAAATGAATTAAGTAAAAGTAATGATATTCTTGAAGCCAGGCCTTTGCTTATACTTGGCGACTCTATTACTACAGATCATATTTCTCCCGCCGGTGTTATTAAAGAAAAAAGTGAGGCAGGCAAATACTTATTAGAGAGACAAATTAAGCATGATAATTTTAATTCTTTTGGTGCACGTAGAGGAAATCATGAAATTATGGTGAGAGGAACTTTTTCAAATTTAAGAATTAAAAATTTAATGGTTAATAGACAAGGTGGCTATTCAAAACATTTCCCCTCAGAAATTGAAGATGAAGTTTATAATATTGCCGAAATGTATTCGAATCAAAAAGTTCCTTTAATTGTGGTAGCAGGTAAAGAATACGGAACAGGATCATCAAGAGACTGGGCGGCAAAAGGAACAAAATTATTAGGTGTTAGAGTGGTTTTAGCAGAAAGTTTTGAAAGGATTCACAGATCTAATTTGGTTGGGATGGGTGTTTTACCGCTGGAAATGAAAAATACAAACCTATCTGATTTAAAATTGAATGGAAATGAAACATTTGACATTGGCAATATAAATAAGATTTCTTCTAAACCAAACCAAAAATTAAAAATTAAAATCAATTATCCGGATTCAGTGAAAGAAATCAGTGTTATTTCTAGAATTGATACTGTGAAAGAGGTCGATTATTTCACTAACGATGGTATTTTACCTTATGTATTTAATTTAATAAAAGACTAAAAAGAAATATATTTATTAGTATTTCCAATGAAATTGACTAAAATTTCAGCGACACTTGGACCAACGAATACAGGAAAAACATTCTCGGCTATCGAGAAACTTTTAAGTTATTCAAATGGGGTTATTGGCTTTCCTCTCAGATTGTTAGCTAGAGAAAATTTTGATTATGTTAAAAAACAAGTTGGAGAAGATTGCGTCGCATTAGTTACGGGTGAAGAAAAAATAATTCCAAAGGAAGCAAAATATTTTTTTTGCACAGTTGAATCAATCCCTGATAACAATTTTGATTTTGTTGCGATTGATGAAGTACAGTTATGTTCAGATTATGAGAGAGGTCATCTTTTTACCGAGAAGATTTTAAATAAAAAAGGGAAGAAAGAAACAATGTTTTTGGGTTCATTAAGTATAGAAAATGTAATTAAAAAAATTTATCCAGAAATCCTTATTAAAAAAAAACCTCGCTTGTCAAATTTATCGTATTGTGGATATAAAAATTTAACTCGTTTGCCAAATAGATCTGCAATCATCGCTTTCTCTCTGATAGATGTTTATGAAATAGCCAATAAGATTAGACAGGCTCATGGAGGAGTATCTGTTGTTATGGGAGCACTCTCACCTGACGTAAGAAATGCTCAAGTTAAACTTTTTGAGGATGGTAAAGTTGATCATATTGTTGCGACTGATGCAATTGGACTAGGTTTAAACCTAAATATAAAAAATATTTTTTTTTCGAGTATCAAAAAATTTGATGGCCATAGAGAAAGAAAACTGACTTATGACGAAATTTCTCAGATTGCTGGTAGGGCCGGGCGATATCTTAACGATGGCTTTTTTGGTACAACTGGAAATTTGAAGTCATTGAGTCAGGAGTCAATTAGTTTTGTTGAAAATTATAAATACACTGAAATTCAAAAGGTTTACTGGAGAAATTCATTATTAAATTTTTCTAATAAAAATTCTCTTCTTAACTCAATAAATAAAAAAGCAGATAAAAGCTATTTTATTCAAAAAAAGAATGCAAGTGATCAAAGATTTTTAAGAATTTTACTGGAAGATGATTTTGTAAACAAAAAAATAATTAATCCATTAATTTTAAAAAAGTTGTGGGAACTTTGTAGAACACCAGATTACTCAAGAGAGTTAGATGAGTTTCATACAAGATTCTTAAAAAAGGTTTTTGAGTTTTTGGTTGATAAAAAAAAAATGATCCCAGCTTCGTGGGTTGATGATAAGTTAAAAAATATAAAAAAAAAGACTGCGAAAATTTCAGAATTAAATCATAAAATTTCACAGATTAGAAAATGGTCATTTTTAGCTTTTAAAGGTGACTGGATGGAAAATAACTATTTACTTCAACAGAAAATTAAAGCCATAGAGTTTGATTTATCAATAACACTTCACAGTCAATTAATTAACGAATTTGTTGGAGAGTTTAAAGGATTAAAATCTAACTTTGACAAAACTTTAGAAAAATCATTTATTAAACTTGATACAAAGAATTTTGTTCAATTTGGTAGAGAAACTATTGGAAAGCTGCAAGGATTTAGATTTATAGTTAATCATTCATTTAAAAATAACAATATTTACAATAATAAAATTCTAAAAAAACATTTAGCATTTTTTGCAAAGCAGAAGATTGATGAATTTAAAAACTCAAAATCTTCTGATTTTGATTTCAAGGTTAATGGAGAAATTTTATGGAAAAAAAATTTGATAGCAAAATTATTGAAAAATTCTGAAATTTCTAATCCAAAAATTAAAGTTTTTTTCGATGATTTTTTTTCAAATTACAAAAAAGAAATTGAATTACGAATCAGAAAATGTTTTGAACATTATTTTTCACAAAATATCGGATTTATAAAAAAAATTAATTTGATAGGAAAACCTTCAAGTAACTTAAGGGCAGTTATTTATTCTTTAGTTGAAAACCTTGGTCATTGTAAGAGAGAAAACGTTGCTCATTATTATAAATACTTGAAATCTGATGAATTAAAAAGTCTTCGAGAATGCGGCCTACAAACTGGTGTTTTTTTTCTTTTTTTTAAATCCAAAGGTGCAAAATTATTTAGGCAAACTTTAATAAATATATTTTTTGAAAAGTTGTTAAGCAACTTTCTGGAAAAAAATTATTATGCATTAAAGAAATCATCTTTTAGTAAGAAAGAAAAAGAAATTTACAGAAGAATGGGGTTTTATTTAATTAAAATATCCAAGAAACATTACTTAGTATATTTTGAATATCTTGAAAAGATAATTAAAAAAAACTTTTATTATAAAAAGAAAAAATTGAAGACTTATACTCCTAAAAACAATTTAGAAAGACTGATTCTTGAATCAAACAGTAAAATAATAATTTTGTAGTAAGTATTAAATATTAAGTTGAATAAATATTAAAACTGGATTATATACCACATAATGACTTATGTTGTTAAAGACGCTTGTGTGAAATGCAAATACATGGATTGTGTTGAAGTTTGCCCTGTTGATTGTTTCTATGAAGGAGAAAATATGCTTGTTATCCATCCAGATGAGTGCATTGATTGTGGTGTCTGCGAGCCTGAATGTCCAGCTGAAGCTATAAGTGATGATTCTGATGAATCTTCAAAAAAATGGATCGAAATTAACAGAAAATATTCAGAAATTTGGCCAAACATTAATAAAATTGGTACCCCCCCTGTTGATAGCGACGACTGGAAAGATGTCTCCAACAAATTTGAAAAGCATTTCAGCGAAAAGCCTGGTAAAGGATCTTAAGTAAAGCTTGTATTCAAAGCTTTTTCTAATATAATCCACAACTGTATAATTAATTAGGAGCCCATTTTGAAAAAAGAAGATGAATTAAATCTGGAGGTTGGTGATCTTGTTGTTTACCCTATATATGGTGTCGGCGAAGTTGAAAATTTTGATACGTATGAGGTTGATGGTTCGTCACAAGACTTTATTTTAATCAATTTTAAACAAGATAAAATGAAGTTAAGAATACCTAAGATCAAAGCTTCTCAATCTGGTCTTAGAAAACTTAGCAATAAAAATAGATTATCAAAGGCTTTAGAAGTTTTAGCTGAAAAACCCTCTGTTAAAAAAGATATGTGGATAAAAAGGGCGAAAGAATATGAAAAAAACATTAACAGTGGAGATCCAGTTCTCATCGCTGAAGTAGTTAGAGATCTTCATAAAAAAGATGATTCTCTTGAACAACAATCTTATTCTGAAAGACAAATTTACCTAACTGCATTAAATAGATTAAGTAACGAATACGCAGCTGTTCAGAATTTAGAGAAAAAAATGGCTAAAGTTAAATTAGAGGAATTATTAAATCAATAAATTGTTTTAATTTTTTGATTAGTCTTAATTTCATCGACATTATTGATAGTCATAAAAATGTCTTTTGAAAACCTTTTTTGAAAACTACTCTTTTTTATCACTTCTTTAATAAAATTTTCATCTGGAGAGTTCCTAATCACTCTAATTTTTGGTGGTTCAATTTTGTCAATACTTGAATTGGTGGAAACTCTTCCAAATGAATAGACAATATTAGAAAATTTTTTTTTGTAATTTTTGAAATATTTTTTTTCTGAAGTAATTGAAAACCTGTAAAGATTTTTATCGTCTTTAATTAGAGCCAGTCCTATGGCTTGGTCAGATTTTTTTATTATACATTCAGAAATGATAAAATTACCAATCGTTTTTTTACTATAGTTCAAAATGTTTTTTTTGGGTGTTTTGGCCCAACTCGAAAAATACTCTAAGTCATCTAGTTTCATATTATTATCTACATCAAAAAAAATCTTTACATCATTTTCTCCCAGGCCTAAAAGAAACTTTGGGTTATTAATAAAAAAAATTGATTCATCAAAATTAAAAAAAAAGTCCAGTGGTTTATGTATGAATGTGTTTTTGTAAAAAAATCCTTCCTCTGGTTTGTCTCCATAAAGCATTCCGTCAATTTTTTTCAAAAAAACTTCTCTTCCGATTATTGGTTTATAATTAGAGGAATCATTAACACTATTGATAACTTCCATAACTCTTTTTGAAGAATTAGGATGGGTTAACAATAGTTCTGAAACTTTTTTTCTATCTCCAATTATTTTTTTTTGTAACTTTGAGTATTGTTCCATTTGTTTTAAAAAGTTTGCCATTTCATATGGTTCAAATCCTGCTCTAACCATATAGCTAGTTGCTAAACTATCCGCCTCATATTCATTTTTTCGTGAATACGATAAGAGATAAAGAGATGAAGTAGTATTCGTTAAATTTTGTAAAATAGGATTTTTTATGAGAGTATTGAGCAAATTACCTAATAGGTTTGTTCCAACAGCTCTAGTATACCTTTTAGCTGAATGTCTCCCTGTTACATGACCAATTTCGTGTGCTATGACACCGGCTAGTTGGGCTTCATTTTGACAAAGGTAAATTAACCCCCTGGTCAGATATATATACCCTCCAGGAAGTGCAAATGCGTTTATTATTGGTGAATTAAGTATAGTAAAAGTGAACTTAAGATTTGGACTTTCGGATGTAGATACAAGAAATTTCCCCAAACTCTCGATATAATTTTGAAGAGTATTATTTTTATATATTCCTCCAAACTGTTTGATAATTTTTGGATGTTCAGCCTTTCCTATAGCCTTTTCATCTTTTTCAGACATTAGACTTATTTCTCTTTGTCCAGAAGATGGTGTAACCACACAACTTGAAGTTGAACAAAATATGAAAAAGAAAATTAAGAAAATTAAAAATTTATTTTTTATCACTTAAATGTTACCTTAACACTTCATTTATAATATTTATTATAAATTTAGTGAGAATGTTTAAAAAAGTTAAATTAATTTTATTCTTTTGTTTGTTTCCTTTTTTTTCAGTTGATGCAATAGATAATAAATCTAGGTTATCAGTAGGTGGTGGTATTTATAATTTTATGGAAAACGGGGAAAAAAGATGCATATCTTTACATTCTGATAGTACTTGTTTTTCAGAGGAAAGTATTGCAAAAACTTCGATTTTGTATCAGCTTGAATATCAGTCTCCAAAAAGAATTTTTAAAATTTTTAAACCAAAAATTGGTTTTTTAGGAACAAGTGAAGATGCTTTGTATGGTTATGGTGGATTAGCAGTCGATTTTTATTTCGGCGATTGTAAATGTATAGTATTAACGCCAAGTTTTGCTGCTGGTTGGTATGTGGACGGAGATGAAATAAAAATGTATAATAGATTGGAGTTTATGAGTGGAGGGGATATATCGTATAGATTTAGGAACAATGTAAGAGTTGGAGTTGGAATTTACCATATATCAAATGCCGGATTAGGAACTGAAAACCCAGGCTCTGAGTCAATAATACTAAAATATCAAATCCCGTTTTAAATGCAGATGAAGTATAACTTTTTATTAAATGTAACTATTATTTCACTTTTGGTTTTTTTAAACTCAAATGCTATGGCTAGAGATTCAGCTAGATTTTCCTTAGGAGTGGGTGTCTTCAATTACATGGAGGATGGTTCTCCTCCCCATAATGATCAATCAGGAATGATAAACTTAGAGGTACATAGCGGAAGGAAGATGTTTAATTTAATTAAGCCCTTCGCTGGTTTTTTAGGTACCAATGAAAATGCATATTATGCCTACGGTGGCTTTGGAATTGATGGATACTATGGAAAAAAGAAAAACATTGTTTGGACACCAAGTTTAGCTTGTGGATATTATAAAGATGGAAACGAAATTAAAGCAGGAAACCCTTTAGAATTCTACATTGGAATTGATGTCTTTTATAGATTTAAAAATAAGGCAAGGTTAGGAGTTGGAATTTTTCATATTTCAAACGCAGACAGTGGTAAAAAAAACCCAGGTTCTGAGACTTTAGTTTTGAAATATCAAATACCATTTGGAAGATAAATTTGGTCTTATAGTTAAAGTGGATATAACAAATCCCTCCTAAGGATTAGTTTCTGGTTCGAGTCCAGATAAGATCGCCATTGAGGAAAAATTAGTGTGAGTAATGATTTAGAAAACTTTTTTAATAGACAATTTGAAGAACACAATAAGGTTACAATCGATTGCCAAAAAAAACTTCAGTCTTCTTTTTTAAATGTAACAAAAATTTGTATAAGTTCACTAAAAAAGAAAAGAAAGATTCTTTTTTTTGGAAATGGTGGAAGTGCGTCTGACGCCCAACATTTAGCAACAGAGCTAACAGTTAGGTTCTCGAAAAACCGGAAAGCAATTCCAGCAATATCATTGGCTACAGATACCTCAGCACTAACTGCAATAGGCAATGATTTTGGATTTGATTTTGTATTTTCAAGACAAATTGAAGCCTTAGGAGAAAGAGATGATATTGCAATTGGAATAACAACGTCTGGTAAGAGTCAGAATGTAATAAATGCGTTTAAAACTGCAAAGAAAAAAGGACTTAAATGTGTAGTATTTACAGGAAATTACACACGTTTAGTAAGTCGTTTATGTGATGAAATAATATCTGTTCCTGCTCTAAATACCTCAAGAATCCAAGAAATGCATATTTTAATTGGGCAAATGTTATGTAATGCTCTTGAATATAAACTTGGTTATTCACATCTGATAAAAGAAGAAAAGTAAATTTTTAAATTGAGAATTTATATTTTTAATGAATTTTTTTTATCATCCACTTTTATTTATTTTTTTATTACTTTCATGTAATGAGAATGAACACTTCAGTTCTTTAAAAACGGGGCAAACACTTCACTATGACATCAAATTTATTAATAAAGAAAAAATAACTAAAAAATACAAACAATCTTACTTTTTAAAGGAGTCAGATAAGAGAAAATCTGTATTAGTCAGAAGTGACGGGAAAGTTATAGAATATAAAAAAGAGCCACAAAGACTTATCCTCAAAGAAGTTCAATATCTATTCCCTGGTCTTGTTGACCGTCCCAAGGAAAAATTAGAGTTTGAACGTGAAAATATTGTTTATCAAATGTCCTTGGAAAAGAACAAGTCCTGGAACACAAATGACTTGACCACATTAGTTGTGAAATTAGGCTATGATAGAATTTACAGAACTTTACTACCAATAAATATAGAAAACAAATTAATTGGCTTAAATGAGACTGTTAAAATTAAAAATAAAATTTTAAAAAATTGTTTAAAAATTGAAGGATTTGGTCAAACCAGTTTTTTTCCTGGAGCACCATTAGGTAAAATTGATATTACGATTAAAAAAACCGAATGGTACGCTCCAGGTTTGGGGTTAGTTAAGTTAATAAGAGAAGAAATTTCCGATTCAGAGACTATGGGAAACATATACTATGAAAAAGTAATGAATTTTGATTAAAAAGTCATTAAAGTGTTGATAAACAATGCTTTTAATCATAAATATTAATTGAGGATGTTTTTAAAAAAAAGAAAATTAGGACTTTACGACTCTAAGTATGAGAAGGATTCATGTGGAATTGGTCTTGTAGCAAATATCTATGATATTCCATCTAGATCAATAATTGATAACGCGCTTAAATTACTCAGTAATCTAACACATAGAGGTGCTGTCAGTGCTGATCCAAAGGCTGGAGATGGCGTTGGCATTTTAACACAAATACCGCATCAATTCTTTCAAAAAGAGTTCTCAATTTCAAATACAATTTTGCCGAGACCCGATGACTATGCTGTTGGAATGTTTTTTTTACCCAGAGACAAGGATGAGAAAGAATATTGTTCTGATATAATAACAAAATATTTTAAAAAATTTGGTTTAGAAATAATTGTAAAAAGAAATGTACCTACTAATAAAAGCATACTTGGTAAATCAATAATTGGAAAAGAACCCTCTATAATTCAATATTTTGTTAAGGAAATAAAACCCTCACAAAAAATAAATCAATTTGAGTCCAAATTATTTCTGGCCAGAAGAAATATGGAAATAGAACTTAAATCGTTTGATTTTTACGTTGTATCATTATCCCCAAGAGTAATTACTTACAAGGGAATGATTATGTCAGATAACCTAAGAGATTTTTATTTAGATTTTCAAGACGAATTATTTATATCTTCATTAGCAATTGTTCATCAAAGATTTTCAACTAACACTTTTCCAAGTTGGGAGTTGGCCCAACCTTTCAGATTCTTGTGTCATAATGGAGAGATTAATACTCTAAGAGGTAATGTAAACTGGATGAATGCAAGAGCTAGAATTTCAGATTCAATTTTTTTTTCAGATGAGTTTAAAGATATCAACCCTCTAATTTTTGAAGGTGTATCAGATTCTGCTGCCTTTGATAATGCCTTAGAATATTTGGTTATTGGAGGCTTTGATATTGAAGAGGCAATGATGTTATTAATTCCGGAAGCATGGGAAAAAAATAAGCACCACTCTAAACAAGTAAACAGTTATTTTAATTATCACTCTAATTTTATTGAGCCATGGGATGGACCGGCTGCAATGTGTTTTACAGATGGAAAAAAAATCGGTGCAATTCTCGACAGAAATGGTCTAAGACCCTCAAGATATTTGGTTACAGATGATGGGACTGTTTTGTTATCTTCAGAGATGGGAGTCTTACCAATTGATCCATCCAGTGTAAAAAAAAGATGGAGACTCCAACCTGGAAAGATATTCTTGATAGACTTGATTGAAAAAAAAATAATAGACAATGAGGAGATTAAAGAAAAATATGCAACAAAAAATAACTATGAGTCACACTTAAAAAAGAATCAAATATTCATCGATGATATCAAAAAAAAAGATATTTCCAAAAATATAGATTCTAACCAGCTAACACTTTACCAAACTGCATTTGGTTATACAAAAGAGGATATTTCATTTTTTTTAAACCCAATACTTAAATCTGGTATTGAACCTACTGGATCGATGGGAACCGATACTCCAATTTCACTTCTATGCGACAAAACCAAACTTCTGTATTCTTATTTTAAACAGTGTTTTGCTCAGGTAACAAACCCGCCTATCGACCCAATTAGGGAAGAATTAGTTATGTCTTTAAAAATGAGTCTAGGATCAAAACCCAACATTTTTTCCACACCTGACCAAAATAATTTTCTCAGGCTTGAATTAGATCAACCAATTTTGAGTAATAACGATCTTCAATCAATTGTCAATTTAAAGGATCTTACTAACGGAAAATTAAAAACTTCAAAGGTTGACATATTATTTAAAAATTCTAGTTATGGAAATGAACTACAGGAAGGTATTGACAAGATATGCTATGAAGTTAAATCACAAATTAAAGATGGAAGTAATATAATAATACTTTCAGATAAAAACTTCTCTGGCGTTAACGCCCCCATACCAGCCTTATTAGCTGTATCTGCGGTTCATCACTATTTAATAAAAGAAGGTTTGAGAATGAAAGTAAGCATTCTGCTCGAAACCGGTGAAGCCAGAGAACTTCATCATTTTTCAGTTTTATTTGGATATGGTGTAGAAGCAATAAACCCATATTTAGCATTTGAGACAATAGATAATCTCTCAAGCCCTAAAGAAAAAGAATTAGCCAGAGCAAACTTTATTAAGGCATCCGGTAAAGCTATTTTAAAAATTATGTCTAAGATGGGTATTTCAACACTTAAATCCTACTGTGGTGCACAAATTTTTGATGCTATAGGTTTATCCGAGGCGGTTGTAGAAAAATTCTTTTGTGGCACTTCCTCTCTAATCGGTGGAATTAATTTGAATCAATTACAAAAAGAAACATTAGATAGGTTTAATAGAATTAGGCAATTAAATGAAAGTTCAAAACTTGCAGATGGAGGAGAATATGCCTTCAGAGTCAACGGTGAAAAACATGCATGGTCACCTGCAACAATTTCTAACCTTCAACAAGCTGTGAGAATTAACTCAAAAGATTCTTTTAAAAATTTTTCAAACCAAATTAATGATCACAGTAAATCAATGTTTACGATTAGAAGTTTATTTGACTTCAAGAAAAAGAAGGCTGTCTCAATAAATCAAGTAGAAAAAGCTGAAGAGATTGTTAAGAGATTTTCTACTGGTGCCATGTCTTTTGGATCGATTTCTAGAGAGGCTCATACTACTCTTGCTATTGCTATGAATAGAATAGGTGGAAAATCGAACACCGGCGAGGGAGGTGAAGAACCGGAACGTTTCAAAAAACTTAAAAATGGAGACTCATTAAAAAGTGCAATTAAACAAGTTGCTTCAGGAAGATTTGGCGTAACAACGGAGTATTTAGTTAATGCAAATGATATTCAAATAAAAATTGCACAGGGAGCAAAGCCCGGAGAAGGAGGACAGCTTCCTGGACATAAAGTTGATGACAAAATAGCTGAGGTAAGACATTCAACTCCTGGAGTGGGACTTATTTCACCTCCACCCCATCATGACATCTACTCTATTGAGGATCTAGCCCAGCTAATATTTGATTTAAAAAATGTTAATTCCAAAGCTAGAATTAGCGTAAAATTAGTTTCAGAATTTGGTGTGGGGGTTGTTGCTGCTGGAGTTACTAAATGTAAGGCAGACCATATTACAATCGCTGGTTATGATGGTGGTACAGGAGCGTCACCTTTGACGTCAATCAAGAATGCAGGAACACCATGGGAACTTGGTTTAGCTGAGACTCATCAGACCTTGGTTATGAATAAACTGAGAGATAGAATCTCATTGCAAGTAGATGGAGGCTTAAAAACAGGAAGAGACGTAATTATAGGAGCTCTATTAGGGGCTGATGAATTTGGTTTTTCAACTGCTCCACTAGTTTCCATAGGTTGTATAATGATGAGAAAATGTCATTTGAACACATGTCCTGTTGGAGTAGCCACACAGAATGAAGCCTTAAGAAAAAAATTCATTGGGACACCTGAAAACGTAATTAATTATTTTTTTTTAGTAGCAGAAGAAGTTAGAGAGATTATGGCTATTCTTGGTTTCACAAAGTTTGATGATTTAATAGGTCGTTCTGACCTTTTATGCAAACAAGGTGCTATTGATCACTGGAAAGCAAAGGACATTGATTTAACAAAAATATTATGGAAACCAAAGACTGAGAATCAAAAAGAAAATTTCAGTTCCTCATGTCAAAATCATGATATTAAAAATGTTCTTGATTTAAAAGTAATTCAAGAAGCCAAAGATGTAATAAAAGGGATTAAAAGAAGTACTCAAATTAATAAGTTAATTAAGAATACAGATAGAAGTTTTGGTGCAATGCTGTCAGGTGAAATTGCCCAAAAATATGGACATAAAGGGCTTAATGAGGACTCAATTATAATTAATCTCAGTGGAACAGCTGGACAAAGCTTTGGTACATTTTTAGCCAAAGGAGTAACACTAAATCTTAATGGTGAAGCAAATGATTACGTAGGAAAAGGTTTGTCAGGAGGAAGAATAATAATTAAACCTTTTAGTAATTCTAAAATTGATTCGCATAAAAATATAATTGTAGGTAATACTGTTCTTTATGGAGCTGTAGCTGGAGAATGTTTTTTTTCTGGAGTTGCAGGTGAAAGATTTGCAGTAAGAAATTCAGGAGCAATTGCAGTTGTTGAAGGTACAGGAGATCATTGCTGTGAATATATGACAGGAGGAGTTATAATGGTTTTAGGTGAAACAGGAGTTAATTTTGGCGCAGGAATGAGTGGTGGGATAGCATATGTTTACGACAAAGATGACAGTTTTTCTTCAAAATGTAATTTCTCAATGGTTGAAACACAAAAAATTGACAAAGGTGATTCAGATAGTTTTAATAATATTTTTAACAAGTTTTCCTTCCTCGACAGTGATGAACTGAGGATTAAGGAATTATTAACTAGACATACTAATTATACAAACTCTTCACAATCAAGGTTTATTTTGAATAATTTTGATGAAGAAATTAAATATTTTGTTAAGGTATTACCTATTGACTTTAAAAAAGCTATTGAAAGTAAGAAATTAGAAAACTTAAAAGCAGGTAAAGACGTTTTATGGGAAAAGTAACTGGTTTTTTAGAACATGATAGAGCTGAGAATAAATTAGTTTCCCCTAAAACGAGGGTAAAAAACTTTAAAGAATTCATCATCCCCTACTCTAGCAAGGTTTTAAATCAACAAGCTTCAAGATGTATGAATTGTGGAATTCCCTATTGCCACAGCTCTTGTCCAGTTAATAATATCATACCTGAATGGAATGAATTAGTTTATGATGAGGATTGGGAAAATGCTTTAAAAACACTTCACTCAACGAATAATTTCCCTGAATTTACTGGAAGAATTTGTCCAGCTCCATGTGAAGCATCGTGTACACTAAATATTGAAGATAACCCTGTTGCAATTAAAAGTATTGAAAGATCAATTATTGATAAAGGTTATGAGATGGGTTGGGTTGTTCCAGAAATTAATAAAAATAAAACTGACAAAAAGATTGCGGTGGTAGGATCTGGACCTGCAGGTTTAGCAAGTGCACAGCAACTCGCTAGGGCTGGTCATACGGTTACTGTTTTTGAAAAAAATGACAGAGCTGGTGGTTTACTTAGATATGGTATTCCTAATTTCAAAATGGAAAAGCATTATATAGATAAACGAATAGTTCAAATGCAAGAAGAAGGTGTAGAGTTTAAATGTGATAGCCATATTGGAGAAAATATTGACGCAAAAGAAATTCTAAATGAATTTGATGCGATTGTTCTTGCATGTGGCTCAGAGGAACCAAGAGATTTAAATATACCTGGACGACAATTAGATGGAATTCATTTTGCAATGGATTTTTTAACTCTTCAAAATAAAATGTGTGAAGGTGATAAAATACAGGATAAAGAAAAAATATCAGCAAAAGATAAGCATGTAGTTGTTATAGGCGGAGGTGATACAGGCTCTGATTGCATAGGTACTTCAAATCGTCAAGGAGCAAAATCAGTCACACAGTTAGAAATTCTAGACAAACCTCCAGAAAAAGAAAACAAACTTTTGACATGGCCAAACTGGCCTCTCAAATTGAGAACATCAAGTTCACATGAGGAAGGTGTGTCAAGAAATTGGAGTGTTTCCACAAAACTATTTGAAGGATATAAAAACAAAGTAAGTTCTCTTAGGTTAAAAAAGGTAAAATGGGAAAGAAATAAAAATGGTCAACTAGAATTAAAAGATTTAAGTGGTAGTCATTCTGAGATAGATATTAAAACCGATCTTGTTCTTTTAGCAATGGGATTCCTTCATCCGAAAAAAGACAAACTAATTGAAAAACTAGGTTTAGATCTTGATGATCGTGGAAATGTTAAAGCTAACGATTTTGACTATAAAACTAATCAAAAAAAAATATTTGTTTCGGGGGATATGAGAAGAGGACAATCTCTTGTGGTTTGGGCAATTAGAGAGGGAAGACAAGTTGCTCACTCAGTTGATCAGTTTTTAATGGGTAAAAGTAACCTACCTTATTAATCAGAAATATTTTATCTAATAAATAAAGAATTGAATTATACATTACTTAGTTATTTTCCAGAGTTTGGAGTTGAATTCATCGCTAATCAAATAAATGTCTCCGTCAATATCAACTTCAAGATCTCTAACTCTTCCAATTTCATCTTTAAGAATAAATTCTTCTCCTATGACTTTTTCATTGTCAAAGTTTATTCTTACCAACATTTTTGATCCAGTTGCTGTTACTAAAAGATCACCCTGCCAATCAGGAAAAGTTTTTCCATTATAAAATGTTAAGTTTCCAGCACCAATTGAGGGAACCCAAATTTTAACTGGGTCATCATAAATATTATTAAGAGCTGATTTTCCAATTTTTGTTCCAATATATTCGGTCCCACCCCAAGCAATTTCTTTCCAACCATAGTTTCCTCCAAATTTTATTACACCAATAGAATCACCACCTCGAGGCCCATGGTTAGAAAAATAAATTCTGTTATTGTTAGGGTTAATAGTCATTCCCTGCGGGTTACGTAATCCAATTTGATAAATCTCTGAAAGCCAGTTTTTTTTTCCTTTTGCTTTTGGATTATCAGATGGTATGGAACCATCAGTTTTAATTCTTATTATGCTTCCGTGGTGCTTTTCAGGATCTTGAGCAATCATACCAAGGCCTCTATCACCAAAACTTGCAAAAATAAACTCGTCTTTAATAACCATTCTTGAGCCAAAATGCTTTCCAGAAATAAGCTTTGGTTTAGCAATGAATAAAACCTTTAAATTTAAAATCTTATCATCTTTTAAAATTCCTCTGGCTATTGCAGTACTAGAAAATCTACCAGAGCTACGATCATCTAGGTTATTTTTTTCGAAAGTGTGACTGTAACTAAAATAAACCCATCCATTATCATAAAGAACATCAAGTAATCCACCTTGTTGGGTTGATATTTTTTTTTCATTTTTAAACTTTATACTTTGAATTTCATGTTTGATTTCCTTTTTTAATCCAGTTTTAATATTAATTTTTAATAATCTGCCATTTTTTTCTGTAACTAATAGGTGTTCCTTATCAATAAAAGTCATCCCCCATGGATAATTCAATTTTTCGGTGACTTTTACTAGCTTGAACTTTTGATTCGTTTTTGGATATTTTTTAAAATTACTAAATTTATCTTGAGCCATAGGAATATTGCTTGATAGGAAAATTAGAAGTATTAAAAAATAATTTTTTAAAAACATGTAAAAGCTTTTTATTGTTAACAAATCTATAAATATTTATTTTATAATTTATGAAATCTGAAAAGTTATTTTTTCATTTTCTTTTTATAAAGAGCGAGCTTTTTTTGATACTCTTCTTCACTTAGAGCATGCCAGCCTATGCATGTTCCAGTCGGTGAACGACCACAACCACAACCACTTTCATTATTTGACATAATAAGAATATAAAGAATATAAGTAGATAAGTAAATCTACATTATCTAATTATTTTTTCTTTTTTTTTAAATTCATCTATAACATCATATCTAAATTCTTTGAATACTTTGCTTATAGAAAATCCTAATACAGCAATATTTTTTTTTATAATCTCCTTATCTCCAATACCAACTTCAAAACTTTTATATAGCAAAATTATTAAATCAATTTTAGAAGAATCAATCTTAGAAAAAACTATAGGTTTATTTTTATTCCATAACTTCAGGATATTATCCATTTTTTGCAAATATTGTTCATCACTTATTTTTTGAATTTTTGACCAGTGACAAATTGAGAAGTTTATAATTTCGTCAGCATATTTTTCAAATGTATCTTCTTCTTTAAATAATTTTTGTAGAATCATAAAAAGACTAAAGCTAAATGAATTAGTTTCAACTCTGTCAACTTTTTTGCTATTTTTGCTTATTAATTTATAAAGAAAATTATTGTGAATAATGTTTATTTTTTTTTTAATTGGTTGATTTAACAATATTTCTGACGCCATTATTACTAAAAAAAAACTAAGAGAAAATAAAATTTCAAACTTCGTTTTTGCTTTTTTGAAAATTAACTTTGGGTTGTATCCTAAAGTTTTAAAATCTTTGTGCCATTGTTTGGTTTTTTTAAAGTCATTAATTGACATAATTTTTTTTAAGGGCGTTAGGTAAAATTGGTATAATTAAGTTTAAAATTTTATACTTTGTTTTTGGATAATTAAAAACTTACAAAATTAAAACCATATCTCAAATCTTATTAAAATTTAATTTTTAGGAATATTATTTTTTAGTACAGTATAATAACATGGGAAAAAAAAGTGTTTAAAAAGTTTAGAAAAAAAATAAAATCTTTATTTTTTTATGATTTAGTAACAAATTATTTTGGAAAATATAAGAAATCATATTCAGAAAACTTTGGTGAAGACCTTTTTATAAATTTTTTTTTTAAGGATGTTAAAAAAGGCTTTTATGTTGATATAGGTTGTAATTTACCAAAAAATTCTTCATTAACTTATCTCCTGTATAAAAAAGGGTGGAGTGGAATTAACGTAGATATATCAAAAAGAGCAATAAATTTAAATAAATTCATTCGACCTAGAGATATAAGTTTGAATGTTTCTATTGGTAACCAAGAAAAAATTGTTAATTCATACATATTTTACGATAATTGCTCGATGAATACTGTTGATGAAAAATTTAAGAAGTACACTCAAAAAAGTGTTAATAAAAAACCTGAGATTTTAAAAATTCAGCAACTTACGCTTGATTCGGTTTTAAAGAAATTTAAAGTTAACCAAATTAATTATCTGAATATTGATGTTGAGGGAAATGAAATGAATACTCTTAATGGATTCTCACTAAATAAATTCAGTCCTGACCTAGTGTCTATAGAAATTCACGATAAAAATTGCCCACCCTTATCTAATAAAATTTATAAATACTTCCTAGATAAAAAATATTCATTAGTATCTATTTATGGGTGGACATATTTCTTTTCTAAAAATAATAATAAAAAAATTCACTTTAACATTTGAAATTTTTATAACGATTCTAAAATTAAGTAGAATGCTTCTAATCAAAATACCAACAGTCGGATAAAATGATTATTATATTATGAAAAATAAAGTAACTTTTGTATTAACTAGCTGTGGAAGAGTTGATCTTTTAGATCCAACCTTAGAAAGTTTTTTTAAAAAAAACTCATATGAATTAGAAAACCTATTTTTGGTAGAGGATTCAGTTGACTTAAATGTTTATGAGCACATAGAAAATAAATGGGGTGGGAAATTAAAACTTATTTTTAATAGAAATAAAAAAGGTCAGATTCAGTCAATAGTAGATACTTATAAAAAAGTAAAAACTCCTTTTATTTTTCATTGTGAAGATGATTGGGTTTACACTAGAAGTGGATTTATTGAAGACTCTTTAAGAATTCTTCAAACAGATCAAAAGATAATTCAGGTTTGGCTTGAAAGTAAAGAAAGTGCAAGCAGATTAGATATTTTTAGTTATGGCCCATTAAATAAAATCAGTGGAAGTAATATTGGCTTTAGAAAAGTATTTTGTAAGCCTGGCTGGGAATGGGGTTATTTTTCGTTCCGGCCAGGAATTAAAAGAATGGAAGATTATAAGCTAATTGGTGGATACGAAAGATTTAAGAATGAACTTGATATCGGTGTGGAGTATAAAAAAAAAGGCTTCTACACAGTAATAATTGAAGACCCAGCAGTCAAGGATATTGGTTTAGACCGAACAATTTTAGATCCTACTCGGAAATGGCCTAAACGAAGAAAAACTAACGCTCCCAAAGGTTTGAAAAGGTTATGGAAACATATCAAAAAAATGAAGTTTTTCTAAAGAAGAGGTTTATCAAGTTTAAAGGTGTCGGACTCATAATCATCACCTCCTCTAGGGCCCCTAGTCAAAATTAAAAGTTTGCTATCTTCCAGTGATTCAATGGCATGATGCTCCAATGCTTCGTTCTGAAGAAGATCTCCCTCAGATAGAATTTGTTTTTTTAGCTCCTGACCTTCAAACTGGGATGCAACTAAAATTGACCCTTCTAAAACATAAAGATATTGAACAGTTTCTTTATGATAGTGATTACCTCTTACAGCGCCTTTTTTGTTTGAAATAATCGTCACAAAATCAATTCTTTCTTTAGCAATAATATCTCTTATTGCCCCCCTATGATCTTCAAAGTTATCTTTAATTTTTTTTATTATCATTTTTTTTTAAATAATCTCTATTTTTGGAAAGGGAATGATAAATTGTCCACCTTTTTTTTTAAAATCTTTAAGATTCTGCATTATTTCATTTTTAAAATTCCAGGGCAAAATTAATGCATAGTCAATATTTTCATCAATAAGCTTATAATCGTTAACTATTTTTAATTCTGTGCCAGGACAATATTTATTAATTTTTAACTGCGAAACTTCAGTCACAAAATCTATCAAATTATTATCAATTTTATTATAGTTTAAAAGAGTCATACCTTTAGCAGGTGCACCCACACATGCAATTCTTTTTTTTTGAGACTTTAATTTTCTTAATAATTTTTTTAATTCAATCGCATGTTTTTTTACATTTGTAGAAAAATTTTTAAGTGTAGAAATAGAATTAAGTTTTTCTATAGTCTCTCTGTGTTCAATTTTTTTAATTGAGGTAGATGTCTTAAATGGCCCATCTTTATGTTTTACGAATACTCTTATTGATCCTCCATGAATATCCTTAAACTGAACATCAAAAATTTCCATCTCATACTTTTTAAACAACTTTTTCATTGGATGCAGTGATAAGTAGGTTAGGTGTTCATGGTAAATTGTATCATATTCAAGACCAGAGATGAGATTTCTTAGATAAGGAGCTTCTATTATCAATAAACCATCAAAAAGTAAAATCTCTTTTATAACACTTACACATCCTTCAATATCGTCTAAGTGAGCAAATACATTCGTTCCAGTGATTACTTTTGGATAAATTTTATTTTTTTTCAAATATTTGATAATTGATTTATTAAAAAATTTTTTTATTGTAGGTACCCCCCTTTTGATTGCTTTGTTAGCAATATTCTTGGCAGGATCAATTCCATAAACCTTTGTCCCGCAATTTAAAAAATTGATTAAAAGTTCACCAACATTGCTACCAATATCAATAACCAAATCATTTTTATTTAATTTAAATCTTTTAACAACATCTTCAGCGAATGTTTTCCAATGACTTCTTCCTTCTTTTGTAATATCTGACTCGTAAGGATAGTCTTGTTGATATAGAATTTCACCTGGGCACGTGTAATTTAGTTGGACCAACCCACAACTTTTGCAAACTACAACTTGTAGAGGATATTTCTTAGCTTTATTTATTGAGTAAGGAGTTTTTAAAAACTGATCTGCGGGTGGGCAACTTCCAAGATCTAAAAAAAGTTTTAAATCCCTGGAGTTGCAAAATCTACAATTTTTTATTTTCATTGCTATAAAAGAACAAAATATTACCCTAAAAACTTAGCGACACAATACGCACTCCAATTTTTTTTTTGTGGACCTATATTTTTTGTTTTGAAATCCTCAAATTTTTCAATCTTAAACCCATTTTTTGTAATTATTTTCCTCAAGTAGTCTACACAGTAGTATCTAAGTTCATGAACTTCCGTAGCTTTTCCAATAAATTTTTTATTTTTAAAAATTGAACATTCAACTTTAATTTCTACTATTTTTTTTTTACTATTTATCACTCCCTGAGATATTCTTTCAAGTTCAGAATCATCTCTCTTAAAAATTTTTGTTGTCTTTCTCGGACCACTCAATTCAATTGCTTCCTGATGCCAAAAATCAAAGATTAGGGTAGAGTTGGTATTTAAAAAATTTCTAATCTTATTAATAAACGATTCTAAATTACTTAAATAACCAACTACATTGAATAAAATAAGTACAACGTCGAATTTTTCATGAATGAATTTGTTAATTTTTTCTGCATTTCCCTTGATTAACTGAATATTTGATACTTTGTGATGTAAAATTTTTTTTTTAGCTACTTTCAGCATTTCTTCGGAGCTATCAATACCAACTATTTGAAAATTTTCTTTGGCTAATATTATTGAGTGACTACATGTGCCACAACCTATTTCAAGTACCTTGTTGACTTTTTTTTTTTTTAAAAAGTTTAGAATTCTCTGACATTCATTTCTATAGTCTTTTCTTTTGTAAATAAGATCATAATAATCAGAATAAACTTCTTTGAAAATATTATTTTTTCTTGTTTTCATTGAAGATCTTTTTTACGGTTTTGCATACTCTAATAATATCTTTTTTTTTTAGTTTAAGGCCTGATGGGAGATAAAGCCCATATTCGGCAAGTTCTTCAGTTACGGGATATTTTTCATTTTTAAATAAATTCATTTTTTTAAAAATTGGCTGTTGATGCATACCTAGAAATAATGGTCTTGTTTCAATTCCTTGTTCCCAAAGTTTTGTTGCTAAAAACTTCGCATTAAAAGTTTTATTTTCAATTATTATTCCATACATCCAATAAACGCTCATCACATTATTTTTCTCTAATGGTAATCTCAGTGGTAAAGACATTTCATTTAAAATTTTGTTATAAAAATTGGTATTAGTTCTTTTAATTTTTATATGTTTCTTTAAATTTTCAATTTGGCTTATACCAATTGCAGCCTGCATATTTGTTAATCTGTAATTGTAACCAATTTCTGTATGATAGAACCTTCTATCATTTCTAAAAGCCAAATTTCTCAACGACCTTACTTTTTCTGTAAGTTTTTTATTATTTGAAACAACCATTCCTCCTTCACCCGTTGTTATTAATTTGTTAGCATAAAAGCTGAAACACGCAAGATCTCCAAATGATCCTACTTTTTTTTTTTTATAAGTTGCTCCATGAGCTTCAGCAGCATCTTCTATTAAAAATAGGTTATTCTTTTTTACTAACTTTAATATTTCATCCATCTCAACAGGATGACCAAACATATGAACAACTAATATTGCCTTTGTTTTATTAGATATTTTTTTTTTTACTTCATCAATATTCATACACCAGTTATCAGAATAACAATCAACTAGTATGGGTTTACCCCCAGCCTCAATTATTGCCATTGCACAAGAAATAATTGTAAATGATGGCATTATAACCTCATCTCCAGGCTTTAGATCTAAGCTTTTAAAAGCAACTTGAAGTGCACTAGTTCCGTTTGAAACAGCTACACCATCTTTCGCATCACAATACTTTGCCCATTTCCTTTCAAATAAATCAAGAAACCTCCCAGACGAAGAGATCCATTCTGTTTGAATACATTCATTTAAATATTTTTTTGCACTTTGGGAAATAAGTGGTTCACAAACATTTATTATTTTTTTTTTCAAAACTTTTTTTTCCAGGTTAAAATCTTTATTTAAATTACATTTATTTTAAAAAAATTAAAATGATAATTAATATTATAAATTTAGATCAAGACGGATGGATTTTAACAAAAATTTCAAAAAAACTTGTTATAAATTTAAGAAACTTGGGACACAAAGTTTATTTGGGTAAAAAACCATTGAAGAATGTTGATGTTAATCATTATATAATTTTTCTATTTCAAAAAGAAAATGAAGCTCTTTATTTCAGAAATACTGTTAATACGTCAATGCTAACGCATGTGAACGATGAGTTAAGGTTTAATAAACTTAGGAAAATCTCAAAATTTTTAGACGCTGGAATTGCCTTCTCTGATGACCATAGAAAATTCATAAAATCAAAGTCACTTGGTTTAAAAAATATTTTTTTTGTTTTGCCCCCTGCCGATGGAGATCTAGAAATTAAAAAAATAAATTTTGGTATTTTTACAAATCTATATAGAGACGGAAGAAAAGAAGAAAAAATATTTTATGATACGTTTTCTAGGGTTAATCCTGATTTTGCAAAATTAACTATAATTGGTAAAGGCTGGAAACCATATGTAGAAAAGTTAAGGAATAAAGGAATGGAGATTGATTATGACAGATTTTTCTTTAGGTGGAACTATCTCAAAAAATTACAATCATTGGACTATTTAATTTACCTTGGACAAGATGAAGGTTCAATGAGCTTTATGGATGCTATTCAAATTGGTTTAAAAACTATAATGATTCCACAGGGTTTCCAAAAAGATTTACAAAAGTTTATAACACATAAATTAGACCCTAGCTTAAAAAACTTTTTTTCAACAATTAATAAGATTACTAATCAAAAAAAAAAATTTGCTGGAGTTAAAAAAATACTTACTTGGGAAAATTATGCCAAAGAGCATGTGATGATATGGGAAAAATTAATAGAAAAAAAACTTAATCATTAATTATTTGTTGAATCAATTTGATACTTCTTTTGTGCACAAAATTTTTGTATAAAAAATATCTTGGCTCAGAGTAAATTTTTTCAATATCATTAGGAATTTCCTTAAATAACTTTGAAAATTTTTTTTTAACAAAAAAACAATTTGCTCCTGTATGAGAATTGCAGCATATTAGAATATAACCATATTGATTCATAAGTTGATTCCATAATGAAAGAGAGGCCCCAAAATAGTCATCAACTGTCCATTTATGATGTGGATTATAATTTATACTAAATTTAATAGGTGGGGGAAATTTAGCATTATATTCTAAAATAAAAACACTAGGTAATAGTTTTGCTTCTAAAATTTTCTTGACTATAAAATAATCATTTCCATCTAAGTCCACAGAAATTAGGTCAAGACCCTTAATTTTAGAGGCATTTAAACCATGATAAATTATTTCAACTATATTTTCTGCTGTCACCCAATTCTTAAAAAATCGAAGCCTTTTACTTTTAGAGGTATCGAAAGATAAGTTTGATCCACCTACCCAGATTCCATTCCAGCCTAATGACAGCAAAACCAACGTGTTATTTTCTGTTCCATCACCAACCCCAATCTCCAAAAAACTACCGTTATTAATTTTCTTTATTCTTTTAAGTATCTCCAAAGTTATTCCATCTTCATCTGATTGAGAAAAACACTTTTTGCCATATATGTTAAATGGGTTAGGGTGATTCCTTTGAAGTTCTTTTGTTGATTCTTGAATAAGTAAATCATTAAGTGTTTCAATATTATCGTTAATTGAAAGAATGCTATTTTTTCTTTTTCTACGTTTTTCAAAAGATCTAGCAATTTTTTTGAATAAATTTTTTATTTTCACCTCTTTTATTTTTTAAAGTTATAGTTAAATTTTGTAAAATATTAATAATTTTAAATGATAGAATATTATTTATAAAAATTATAATCATTTGATATAAAAAATGATGTTTGATAAAGGTGAGAAATAAATTTGTGACGATTATTTGTTAAAATCTTATAAATTTTTGTTTTTAATATTTTGCCAGCATCAGTACAATAAATTTCAACAGTAATAAGTTTTGGCTTGTATTTTTTAAATTAAGCCTCTGAATTACCTCCAATTCATGGCCTTCAACGTCAATATTTAATAATAAATTTAGTGGTCTTAACGTAGTTTCAGTATTTGTAATTATTTTACTGAGATTCTTACAAGTTTTTGGATTCTATCTTATCTTACAATCAGTTCATTTAAGAATCAATGGTTTAATAATCATGAGTATAATTTTCATAATTCTAGCTACTGGAGTTGGGTTAGGTAACCCAAGACATAGATCAGAGACCGGACCTTTACTTATTATTTTTAGCGCAATTGGAATAAAAACTATTAATGATGAATCAAAACGCTAAAAGTAAAACTCTTCATTTAAGTAAACGTACTCAATAATATTCCTTAGTAACATCTTAGATTTGAAAACCTTTTTAAACCCGTTTTTAATTAATAACTTATTTATATCACTAAATTTATAGTTTTTAATAAGAGATTTATCATAATGATGCTCAAAAAGTATACATTTTACATTTTTTATATTCTGCCCTAACCCAATTAATACATCATATTCACTACCCTCGGTATCAATTTTTAAGACATCGATATAAAGAATGCCTTTTTTTGAACAGTAATTTTTTAAAGTAATAATTTCAACTTCTTTTTTCGAACTATTAATAGTTTCCGAGTATAAGAAGTTTAAAATTCTTTTTTTCAACTTTGTATGTCCTGATTGATTATTGACTTTAAAAAAAGAATTAATAGGAGAAAAATTATTAATAAAAAAAGTTTTTTTACAATTTTTTCTTCCAACACCCTTCTTGATCAAAACTACATTTTTAAATTTTCTTTCATAAAAACTCTTTGATATATTTGGATTTGGTTCAAATGCATGTATCTCCTTGACTGAGAAATAGTGATTTACAAGTGAGGCTGTCTCACCTGCATGAAAACCAACATCAAAGAAAGTGTTTATTTTATTTCCAAATATTTTTTTTATAAAAGAAAAATTTTTTTTTTGGGACGAATTATCTAAAATCAAAACGATTCTTTCGAAAAAGTATTTTAACATATCTTCTTTATTTAATTCTAATTTTTATGAAAGAGACAATACAAATTAATAACATTCTGAATCCATTAAAAATTGTATTTGTCATTTTTGTCTCTCCCTGGACCCTTTCCTTATAATTTACTGGAACCTCGGATATTCTCATCAAATTAATTTTTGCACCAGATAATAATTCAAAGTCACCCCATTTATCTTTAATTCCCCATGCTCCAATATAATTCATTATTTTATCCCAATCCTTTCTAAAGATAGCTTTAGTCCCACATAAAGTGTCTGTAACATTTTGTTGAAGGATAAGAGAATAAAAATAAGAGAAAAAAAGATTGCCTAAATAATTGGAGAATTTCATTGCCTTTTTCTCCATTGGATAAATTAATCTTGAACCAATTACCAAATTTTGGTTTTTTTCGACTAAAACTTTTACAATTTTTTTTAGCTCAATTGGATCAACTGTATTATCTGCATCATGTATAACTAATATATCCCCCCTAGCGATTTCAAATCCTTTATAAACATTATTTGCTTTACAAATTCCAGGACCTTCATAATAAATTATATCTATATCTTTCCTCCTTTTGATAAATTTTTTTATTTCACCCTCAGTATTATCATCTGAATTATCATTACCGAATAAAACTTCAGTTTTTTTTCCAATTTTTTCTAAGGAGTCTACTACAAGCTTAATATTATTTTCTTCATTTTTACACGGAACAATAATAGAAACTGTCATATCATCTAATTTTAAACTGCTCTTTGGCTTAGCACGAAGAACATAAAGTGAGATCAAACAAAACAAATTTATTATTGGTAGTTTAGCAAAAATATTATTTATAAACGTTGTAAGAATTGGAATGTTAAAAGGGAGTAAAATAATCTTTTTTTTTTTTACTAATTCAAAATCTGATAGGAAACATAAATTTTCAACAAAATTTGAAGTGATGAGGTTTTTCCTTGGATGTCTGAACTTAAGACCAATAAATTCAAAGATTTTAAAAACAGGATTCCAAAAAATATTATTACAAATTATGGAAACTTTTCCATTATCACCCAAGGTTTTATTAACATCATTCATTAATTTAATTGGATCATTTGAATACTCTAAGTTTGAAATGATCACATCGTCAATGACTAAATTTTTAATTTTTTTTAAGCTTTCAAGCTCTGTTATTTTTTTACTATTCTTATTAGTATATAACGAATGAAACTCTTCAATAATTTCTAAAACATAAATATTATTGAATTTTAACATATCAACCATACTTGAATGTCCGGCACTTAAAAAAAGTAAATTAGTTGAATTTTCTAAAATACTATTAATTTCTTTACTAATCGTTAAGTAAACTTTTCTAAATTTATGAGTAAAAGAAATTCTTTGTTTAGCAGATTTCTTATAAAAATTTTTGTGATCTGACATATTTTTTTAATATAACGTGATTTATAAATTCAACAATTCATAATTGTTTAATTCTTTTTATTTTTTATAATCATCAGGTGAAATATATTTTAATAACAGGGTCTGCTGGATTAATAGGTTCAGAGTGTGCAGAATTTTTCGTTAAAAAGGGGTTTAATGTTCTTGGGTTAGATAATGACAGCAGAAAAATATTCTTTGGTTCCTCTGGTAGTACTAACACCAGAAAAAACCAGCTTAATCAAATGAAAGACTATCAACACTTCGATGTGGATATTAGAAATAAAAAAAAAGTTGAAGAAATTTTTATTAATTTTAAAAAGAAGATAAATTGTATTATTCATTGTGCTGCTCAGCCGTCTCATGATTGGGCTATGAGGGATATTACACTAGACTATCAAATTAATTCTACAGCAACCCTTCAACTTCTTGATCTTTTTAAAAGATACTGTCCTGATGCAAGTTTTATTAATGTTTCAACTAATAAAGTTTATGGAGATAATCCTAATAAACTAAAATTCATAGAAAAAAAGAATAGATATGAAGTTAGCAAAAGTTGCGGGTATTTTAAACGAGGTATAAGTGAGAGAATGAGTACAGACAACTGCGTTCATTCTTTTTTTGGAGTATCCAAACTTAGTGCTGATCTTTATGTTCAGGAGTTTGGTAAAAATATGAAACTTAATACTGTTACTTTTAGAGGCGGATGTCTAACTGGAGAAAATCACTCTGGTGTTGAGTTACACGGTTTTTTATCGTATTTGATCAAATGTATAATACAAAAAAAAAAATATAAGATCTTTGGTTACAAGGGAAAACAAGTTAGAGATAATATTCATAGTAGTGATCTCATAAGTTGTTTTTGGCATTACTACCAAAATCCAACACAAGGTGAAATTTATAATATTGGTGGAGGAAGAGAAAATAGCTGCTCTATAATCGAAGTTCTAAATTTTTTTAAGAAAGAGTATAGTCTTAAGGTTCCAGTAGAGTTTTTTGATGATAATAGGATAGGTGATCACATTTGGTGGATTACCGACTATTCAAAGTTTTCTAAAGATTTCCCGAAATGGAAGATTAAATATAAGTTAGATAAAATTCTAAAAAAAATAGCAAGCCATGAAATAAAAAAAAGTAAACTTTAAAGGAAGTATAATACTAAACTCGAAAATAAAAATTTGACTAAAAGTTTATTAAAAAAAATTCTTGCAATCATATATTTATTAATGATTTCAATTATAGTTTTTTTAATTTTTCTTTATAAAGATCTACTTTTTAATCTAAGTTTAGAGAGTATTCATTCCGAACATGAAAAATTAAAAACTTTTTTAGATAATAATAAATTAATATCAATCGGCTTATATTTATTTTTATCAACGATATGGATATGCTTTGTTGGTATAGTTTCACCATTACTTTTTATATCCACTCTTTTTTTTGGTTACTTTGGAATTCTATTATCCGTATTTTCATTTATATTAGGTTCAATACTCGCATTCAATATAGCTAACCTTTTTAAAGATTACTTAAAAAAGATTTTGGTTAAGTCTAATAAAATTACTAATTTTAAGGAAAAATCTATGTTTTTATTTACCATATTTAGGGTAATACCAGGCATGCCATTTGTGATAAAAAATATATTTGCTATTTTTTTTAATCTTACATATAGACAGTTCATTTTTGCGACTATTTTAGCTGAGGTACCTCAAATAATATTATACACTTATATTTTCAAGAGAGTGATAGATACTACTAAACTTTATGCTTCAGAATTAAAGCTCGAGGTTCTGACTGAAGAATTATTAATGCCATCAATTGTTTTATTAACATTCTTTATTCTTCTTTTTATTTTAAAAAATAAGTACTCAAAATATTTTCGTCAACTACCATAAAACTAAGGAAATCATTCCGTTTTGCCATAATTAAGCTAAAACTATAAATTAATTATATTGAACTCATTGCTCTTAAAAAAAGATGTTTGATAATATTGTGAAAAAAGTTCGTAGTTATTTTTTTTTAACAGTCTATAAGTTTCTGTTTTAAAAATTTGCTCAGTTTTTTCAACATGAATTTCAATTGTTATTATTTTTGGACGAATATTTTTAAAATTTATTCCTTTTAAAACATCTATTTCATGCCCTTCTACATCTATGTTTAATAATTCAAATTCTTTGTTAATTTTATGAGAGGTAAGAACATTATTAAGTGAGTTTTTTTTTATTTTGAGGATTGAGTAATTTTTCCCAATTTTTTTTTTCCATTTATCTGCCCACTTTTTGTTAGTTGTATTCACACCAGAACCTCTTTCAAAAATATATGCATTAATAATTCCTTTATTTCTCGAGATAGCTAAGTTGATGTTCTTATCTTTTTTTCTAAATAAATTGAATAAAATTAAGTTTTCTTCCAGTAAATCAATATTCAAACCTTTCCAGCCTTTTTTAGATAAATTATATGTTAACGATCCATTTATGGGGTGGAGGGCACCAACATCAACAAAAAAACCATCAATTTTATTTTTGAAAATCTTGCTAATTAAAACGTCCTCACCTGTAGCTCCATAAGATGGAAAATAGTTTTTTTTATATTTTAAATATCTATAAATATGATAAATCATTGTGTTTTTTAGGAGTCTATTTTTTAAAATTTTTAGCATAATAGGAAACTATAAATAATATGAAATTATTTTAGCAATTATATTAAGTTATTGAGAGTATAAAAATTTTTCTTGAGAAAACTTTATATCATATTCATTTTTGTTTGGTGAAATAATAACATCCATATGAGTATGGTCTTTCAATTTTATCATATTCTTTTTACCAAATATTCCTTATTATTAAGTCCTGAAGTTTAAAAGATTTAATTTAAAGTCGTTAATATTGTAGTTTTATATTCAATTTTTTTTTTTCGACATGAATAGATATTATTAATAACCCCCTAAATTTTTCTGATTATGCTAGCCTTGTCACTTAAAAATAAATATGTATTAATTAAAAAATGAAGAAAAAAATAAAAATAGGAATTAGCCAGATAAATAATTGTTTTTCAGGGGCCTATTATCTTCCCTATGTTGCAGGTTTACTTGAAAGTTATTTCAAAAAATATGCAAAAAATAAAAAAAATTATGAATTTTTAGAACCATTATTCAAAAGGATAAGTGTTCAAGACGCAGTAAACCTTTATTCAGATGCTGACATAGTGGGATTTAGTTTATATTCTTGGAACGAAAAAATATCTCTCTCTGTAGCAAAAAAACTTAAGGCTATTAACAAAAATGTTAAAATTATTTTTGGTGGTCCGCAGGTCCCAAATCATGCAGAAAAATTTTTAAGAAATAATAAATTTATAGATTATGTTGTTCATGGAGAAGGAGAAAAAGTCTTTTTGGATTTAGTGGAATCATTTGAAAATAATAAAACAAAAGAAGTAAGCGGTATATCTTGGCTTAATAAATATGGTATCTATCAGAGTAATTCCGAATTTAAAAGAATAAGAGAATTGGAATGCATACCATCCCCGTATTTATCTGGTATCTTTGATGATCTAATTGAAGCTTACCCAGAAAATGAATGGTTAATTTTATGGGAAACAAATAGAGGATGTCCATTTAAATGTACATTCTGTGATTGGGGTTCTGCAACTGCAAGCAAGGTTAATAAATTTGATTTAGAGCGTTTAAAATTAGAAATCGACTGGTTTTCAAGAAAAAAGATTGAATTTATTTTTTGCTGTGATGCAAATTTTGGAATTTTGAAAAGAGATGTTGAGATTGCTAAATATGCGGCAGTAAAAAAAAAAATTACAGGTTATCCAAAAGCATTATCTGTTCAAAATACAAAAAATACAACTGAAAGGGCTTATCAAACACAAAAAATATTAGCTGATGCTGGGCTTAATAAAGGGGTAACATTATCAATGCAGTCACTCGACCCAGTAACTTTGCATAACATAAAGAGGGATAATATATCTTTAGAATCCTATGATACTCTTCAAAAAATATTTACCAAAAACAATGTTACAACATACTCAGATCTGATTTTAGGTTTACCTGGAGAAACATTTGATTCTTTTACTGGAGGAGTATCAAGTCTGATACAGAATGGTCAACATAACAGGATACAATTTAATAACCTCTCAATTCTTCCTAACTCAGAAGTAGGTGATCTAAAATATCAAAAAAAATTTGGAATAAAGACTGTAGAAACAGATATTCTAAACATGCATGGTTTCTATAGTGATGATGACTTTGGTATTTCTGAAAAACAACAGTTAGTAGTGGCTACCAATTCGATGCCGAAAAAAGACTGGCAAAAAACTAGGGCGTTTTCATGGATGACCGCTTTTCTTCATTTTAATAAAATTCTTCAAATTCCAATTATAATTTATCATCATTTAACTGGACAAGATTATAAATCCATAATTAATTTTTTTGTTAATGAAAAAAGTAAAGAATTTAAATTAATATCACAAATTAGAAAATATTTTTTTGATTCGGCTTCAATAATTCAAAATGGTGGTCCAGAGTATAAGTTTTCAAAAGAGTGGCTTAATATATGGTGGCCACATGATGAATATATGTTTTTAAAATTATATAAAAATAATTTAATATCTGATTTTTATAAAGAAGCAGAAAAGTTGCTTTTTAAAAAGATGATTTCTCATGATCCAAATCTTACTCAATTCAAAAATCTGATAAGTCAGTCAATCATGATAAATTATGAAATGCTCAAATTACCAAAAAGAGATAAAAATTATGAAGTAACTCTAAACTATAATATTATAGATTTCTATAAATCAGTCCTTGTTGGGAGAAAAACGAAACTTGAAGAAGGAGAATTTAATTATAAAATTGAGAGAAGAGGTGAAACATGGATTTCAAGATTAGATTGGGCAAAAAAGGTTGTTTGGTATGCAAATAAAAAAGGAGCCTATTTGTATGGAAGTAAAGCAATGAGTAAATATTATGCAGCTCATCATTAAAGTAATTGTTTAAGACAAATTTTAAAATAGGAAACTCTAATATTATTAAATCGAAGCTTGGCTTTGGTTGCTGGGGTCTTGGTGGTGGAACCAAAATTGCCCCTTCATATGGCCGTATATCAGTTAAAACCGCCATAAAAACTATTGAAAATGCGTTGACGAGAAATATTAATTTTTTTGATACTTCTCCTGCATATGGAATTAGTGAAAAAATTTTGGGAAAAGTTCTTAAAAGAAAAAAAAGAGATGAGATTTTTTTAGCATCAAAATGTGGTATTTCAGAATTTTCTGAAAAAAAAAACTTTAACTCAGATTTCTTAATTAAACAGTTAGACAAAAGTCTAAATGATTTAGAAACAGATTACCTTGACTTAATACAATTACATAATCCTGAGGAACAAATCTTGAGAAATTTAGATTTTATACAATCATTCTTGGAGGAAAAAAAAAAAGGAAAAATAAGAGCCTTTGGATTGTCTTTAAAAAAGCCTTCTGATTTTTTTTATGTAAAAAATTTAGATTTAATTGATTCAATCCAAGTAAATTTAAATATATTAGACACAAGAGTTATTGAGTTAGGAATAGAGAAAGAATGTAAAAAAAATAATATTGCTGTTCTGTCTCGCACGCCATTTAGTTTTGGTTTTTTAACAGGAAAAATTAATTCTGACCATTGTTTTAAAAATAATGATCATAGAAGTTTGTGGAGTAATGATCAAAAAAAGAGATGGGTAGGTTGTAGTAAAAAATTATTCGAAAATAACCTACTTTCAAAAAAAACATCACAAGCGCAATTTTGTCTAAGTTTTTGTATGTCTTTACCTGAAGTTTCGGTTACTATTGCAGGAATTACAAATGAAAAAGAGGTTTTAGAAAACTCAAATGCTTTATGCATGAGACCAATGAGTAAAACACAGATTAAGCAAATAATTAAATTTAATAAACATAATCAATCTTTCATTAAATCCTAATTATTAGCAGGGTCATCGTTCTTGATCCAATCTGTTAGTGATTTTTCATAAAAATTAAATTCTGCACCTTCATGATTTGTAATGGTTACGTATTGATGTATTTTTTTTATAAAAAAGTATTTTTCAACTCCAGAAATAAGGGTTTTGATTAATTTAATTTTTTGTTTATCAGTTCTTCCAGCTCTAATGTCCAGATTCATAAGACAAATATATTCATTTTTTGCTCTCCCAAGACTTAAACTATTTTCTTCTAGTTCCCTTATTGAGATTGCAATATGGTCTCTACCGGTTTCCATTATTTTTGAAAAACTTTCTTCAACAAAACTTATAAAATCGTTTTTAGACTCTTTGTTTAACTTTTTGTTAATTTCAAATTGAAGGTGAGGCATTATTTTATTTAAAAAGTAAGTTAGAATTTTGTAAAGTGAAAAATTTTTTATCATATTTTAGGACTTTCTTATCCCCCCCCCCTCGACAAGAACAATTAATTGAAGTGGCATATAGAGCATTTGCAAAATCATACCATCCAGATGATTAAAGTAAGAAACCAAAAAAAAAAAAAAAAGACATTGTAAATGCGAATGATAATTATTATCATTAAAGTATGAGTGAAAAGGAATTTAATGAATTAATGTTACACATTATAACTAATGTAATTGAGGAGAAACACGAAAAACATTTCGTGTATAATAGAATATTTAGGAAATTAATAATTTCAAAAAAAACAAACAAACTTAAACTTGCAAAATATATACTTGGAAGGTTACTAAGAGAATCTTACAGAATTTTTTTTAATGCACAAATAAATGCTACACAACATTGCCCTCATAAAAAAAAAACAAAAGAGTCAGGCAAGATTGTTTATCATTAATTAGACTTAATTAATTTCTTAAATTTTTATTTATTAAGGAGGAAATTAATTAATTTTTTTTTATGAGACCAATAAGTAAAACACAAATTAGTCGAATAATTAAATTTAACAAACATAATCAATACTTCATTAAATCTTAATTATTAGCAGGGTCATCGTTCTTAATTCAATTTTTTGTTGATTTTTCAGAAAAATAAAATTCTGCATCTTCATGATTTGTAATGGTTGCGTATTGGTGTATTTTTTTTAAAAAAGAATTTTTAAACTCCATAAATAAGGGTTTTGATAAATTTAATTTTTTTACCCCAAATTTCATGTTACATTTCTTAATTTTAGCTTAATAAAAATGTAAGAATAATATTAATCTTATTAATAATTAAAATGAAGCTTATCTTAATAGACTCCGGTTTAAAACATACAAAAGGGCATAACTTCTCAACAGACCTATACATTGCTAAATATTTCAAAGAAAATAATTTTGACGTGGAAATACTTTGTTTAAAAAACATAGAGAAAGAAACTGAAGATAAATTTCTAAAAAATAAAATTAAAATAAAAAAAATATTTGATATTTCAACTTACAGTGCTGTTCCATATGAAAATGAGGATAAAATTATCAAATCTGTCGAAATAACTGTAAATAGTATTAAACTTTATCTAAAAAAAAATCCTTTTCCCGATATTGCTATTTGGGTCCCAACCAATTACCCAATACAAATTTTTTCTAATTTATTCTTAAAAGTTGCAAAACGTCCCTTTATTTTTTTAGATGCAGTCTATAGTAACTTTTCAAACAATACTATTAATTTGTATGTTAAATTTCTTGACAAATTTAAACAAAGAAAAGATATAATTTATTTAGCATATGAGGAGAGTGTTAAAGAAACTTTTTCTCGTTTTTTACCCATAGATATTGAAATTACACCATTTCTTACTTTTTCAAAATATAAAAAAAAAGAAGGTAAACTTTTAAAAAAAATAGGAGTATTTGGATTAAACAAAGTTTTCACAGAAAACTTTTCAAAGAGTTTTTTAGAATTATTTCAACAAACAAATCTTATGTTTGAATTTCATGATCCTGGAGAATATTTTAAACCTGAAAAAATACTAGAACATGTAGATCATCATTTTAAGAAAATTTTAGAGAATAAAAACTTTTCTTTTTTTAATTTTACTGATGATTTAAATAATAAGATTGCTAGTTTTGATGCTGTGTTATATCTTTTTGTTCCGATTTATTATCAATTGCTTGCTTCAGGCATAGTTTGTGAAACAATAGCTACAGGAAGACCAATAATTTTACCACAAAAAAATCACCCAGCTTATTTAGTTAAAAAAAAAAAATGTGGAGCCTTTTTTCAATGGAACGATAGCGAGTCACTGAAATTTTCATTAGAAAATTTCATTAAAAATTATCAATATTTTAATGAGAAATCTGTAATTGCCTCAAGAGAATGGCATAAATCGGAAGGAATTAAAAAATTTTGTAAGTTCATTATAGATAAAATTTGAAAAAATTTTATCCATAATGAAAGTTCAAAGGATTTTCAATTGCTTTCATTTGATTAGAAGTGATTAATTTAAATAAATAAAATTTTTCTATCAAACTTTTTTTCAAAATAATAACTATTAAAATAAAGTTTTTTACTTATCATTATTGGCACTAATATTGCGAAATAATTAGTTACCATGCAAACAAACCAGAATTTTTTTGTTCCCGAATATATACAAGATTTCAAATGTATAGGAAAAGACTGCATTGATTCTTGTTGTGTGGGTTGGAATATAAAAATTGATAAAGCAACATATAAAAAATATAAAAATTCAACTATTAAAGAAATAAAATCAATTTCTCAAAGGTCGCTGATTAAAGACGATCTAAAGTCAAATATTAATTACGGAAAGTTAGTAAACGAAAATAATTGTTGCCCTTTTTTAACTAAGGATAAACTATGCAATGCATTTAAGTTAATGGGACAAGAAAGTTTATCAATTGGTTGCTCAACTTATCCCAGGGAAATAACAATATTTGATAAAATAGGTTTTATTTCAGGTTCATTGTCATGCCCTGAAATTGCTCGATTATGCTTAAGTAAAAAAGATTTAAACATTAAAACATTAAAAAAAAAAAAATTACCAAATATTTTTAATTCTCATAATGTTTTTTCACTTCAAACTAAAAAAAAATTATCTGATAAAAAATTAAAATTTATAGAAGAAGTATTTTTTAAAATAAATGACTATAGTAACATTTTCGAAACTCTTAAACAGATAATAATTTCCTATGATAAAATAAATAGTAGTGAATGTTCTGTAAATAATTTTTTAAAAAATGAAAATGAGAAAATAAAAAAAGACTTACTTCATACGGATATAAATATTTTGGCATCATTCTGTTTTTCCAAATTGGTTAGCAGTAATAAATCGGGAAGTCAAAGCTCTAATGGTCTTGCTGATAGTAAAGGCGAATTCAGAGATTCAAGGTTTAGGAAAATCTGTAAAAAATCAGCTTTAAAAAGTGACTATTTATTTTTACCTAAAACAACATTTGTTAAACAATTTACTTATATTTACAATACAAAATTCAATAAATTTAGAAAAGAGAATGATTTTATTTTTAAAAACTACTTTATTAATGAATTTTTAAAAAATATTGATAATATAATGAATTCTAAGAATTCATTAAACAATTTCATCAGAGTAATGATTTTTTTTATATCTTTGACAGATTTTCTTCTTGTGTGTCAACTATTCGAGGATAATAAAAAATTAACGATTAATAGCTATGTAGAAGTATTATCTGCAGCTTTAAAGAGCATTAGTCATTCATCTAAAACAATACATCAACTTATTAATTTATTTAAAAAACTTGATAAAAATAATTTATCTAAAAGGTTGGTAGCTCTCTACTAGTAAAGATATAATCATGTGACCCTAGTAGGACTCGACCGAATATGCCAGAAAAGACAAAGGATTTTGAATCAGTTTAGTAGTTCTTAGACCCTTTATTAAATTGGCTTTCTTAACTTGTCTCAATGCTTTTTTCTTGAATTAATTTTGAAGAATATCATTTAGTTTTTTTTCAAGATTTTTACTTATTATTTTAATTCCTTCTTGGTTAGGATGTTTTCCATCACTTAAATTTAATTCAGCGTTTAGAGCAACACCATCTAATAAAAATGGCAAAAAAGAAATCTGAAATTTTTTTGCAAGCTCAGGATAAATGCTATCAAATTTATTTTTATATTCGTTTCCCAATGCTTCTTGAGATAGCATGCCGGCTAGAAGAATGGTTGTGTTTCTTTCTTGCAAAATGTGCAGGATTTTATTTAAATTTTGTTTTATTAGAGAGGGTTTAATTCCTCTCAACATATCATTTGCTCCAAGGCATACTACAACAATATCTATATCTTTTTTTTTAAGTAACCAATTTAATCTATTTAGTCCACCAGATGTGGTGTCTCCAGATACGCTGGCATTAATGACATTTACATCAAATCCTTTTTGTTTAAGATTTTTTTCTAAAATAGTTGATAGATGAAATTTTTTTTCAAGTCCATAACCAGACATTAAGCTATCACCAAACAATGCAATTTTTTGGTTACAATACACTTTTGTTGGTATAAAGTTTAGACCAACTATCAATATAACAAGAAATCTTAAAATGAAAAAACTATATAAACTAGATAACATTAATCTTAATTACAATGTGAATGGGAATGATATCAGAGTTTTGAAAAATATAAATTTTGAATTAAAAAAAAATGAGAGAGTAGCTTTAGTCGGTGAAAGCGGTTCTGGAAAAACAAGTCTTTTGATGCTTATGTCTGGTCTAGAAAAACCTTCAACAGGATCAGTTTTTTTTGAAAATAAAAATTTTTCTGTAATAAGCGAGGAACAAAAAACCGTAATACGAAAAAAAAAAATTGGGTTAGTGTTTCAGCAATTTTACCTAATACCAAATTATACAGCTCTTGAAAATGTCATGTTTCCTATGCAAATAAATAAAATTAAAAATGAAAAAGAAAAAGCTAATTTGATTCTCTCTGACATTGGTTTAGAGAAACGAAAAAATAATTTACCTTCTGAGTTATCAGGTGGAGAGCAACAAAGAGTCGCAATCGCTAGGGCAATTTCGTTTAACCCAGAAGTTATTCTAGCAGATGAACCTACTGGTAATCTAGATAGAAAAAATACAGAACTAGTTTCAAATTTACTAATAAATTACTCCAAAAAAAAAAAAATCAGTTTATTTTTAGTAACTCATAATATTAATTTAGCAAAAAAGTGCGATAGGATTATAAATTTATTAGATGGTGAAATAAGAAATTAATTATGTATTTTCCTAAAAATTTTCAATTTTTAATAAAAGAATTTTATAAGAATAAAGAAAAAATCTCAAAAGTATTTTTTACAATATTTATCAGTTTGCTAATTTTCTCTTCAGTAACAATTTTAAAAAATAGTATTGAAAATGAAATTAAAGATAATGCAAGAGTTTTTCTTGGAGGTGATTTAGAGCTATCTACAAAAAACACAGATTTAAATGATGAATTTATAGACGAATTAAAAGATAAATTCTTAATGACGGAGGTTATTGAGTTTACGTCTATTATAAGAACTATAAATGAGGAAAGCAAAACAACAAGAATAAAAGTAATAGATAATTTTTATCCACTTCTTGGAAATGTAAAAGTTGAACCTGCAAATTCACTTAGATTACTTAAAACAACATCCAATGCTATTTTGGTTGATAAAACAACCAAAAATAATCTTAATTTAAAAATCGGTGAGAAAATAAGAATACAAAATGTTTCATTTGAGGTTATAGGTGTAATTGAAAGTTTACCGGATATTGGAGGTTTTTTTCTTTTTGGAGATCAAGCTTTAATTAACAAATCAGGCTTTAAGAATTTAAAAGTCAATAATCTTGGAACTTTTATAAATTTTAAATATAAAATGATAAAAAAGGAAAATAATTCAAAATTATCAAAAAAAATTAATGAAAATAAGAAAATTATAATTAAGACTCCAGAAGACGTTAGTCAGAATCTAAAAAGAACTATTGAGAATTTTATTTATTTTCTCACCATTATTGCAGCGTCAGCTATCCTAATTTCAGGAGTTGGTTTAAAAAACTCACTTTATTCATTTCTTAGTAATAATCAGTTTAATATTGCTATTTATAAATCTTTGGGATTAAGTTCCAATAATATTAAAACCATATACTACACACAAACTATTGTGATTTTGATTTTCTGTTCTCTAATAGCTTATACTTTAGGTTTGTTAATAATTTTTTTTCTAGATCATAGTTTTTTAAACTTTCTAAATATTGAGTTAAAGGTAAAATTTAAAATTACTGAATACTTAATTATTCAATTCTTTAGTATTATAGTCTTTTTTATATTTGCCAAACCTGTGGTAGATAGTATCGATCAAATTAAAGTTACAAATCTATTTAGAAATAGCAGCACTCAATTAAATTTAAATTATACTAGAAAATCATTTATAGAAATTAGTGTTTTGCTGATAATTTTCGTTTTCTTTTTTTGTATTTTAAATGTAAAACCTCAACAAACAGCAGTATTTTTTTTCTTTTTTATAATTATTAGTTTTTTCTATTATTTTTTATCTAAATTCTACATTTTGATTTTGGGTAAAATGAAAAACATAAAAAATTTACTTCTTAACATGGGGATTAAAAATCTGAAAGCTTATCGTAGTCTAAATACTATTATGATAGTAACCATGGGATTGGGAATGACCACATTATTCTTTCTTGGAATGTTGTCTTCTAATATCAATAAAGAACTTAATACTTCGATACCAAAGAATGCCCCACATTATTTTTTTTTAGGAATACAGGAAAATCAATTGAAATTATTTAAGGAGCAAATTTATGAAATTGATTTTAAAGCAAAACAAATAGTTGTACCTATGATATCTGCAAGAATAGAAACTATAAATAATAGAAATCCAAGAGAATTAATAGATGAAAAAAATAAAAGTTTTTGGTTTATTAACGGTGAGAGAAGAATATCTTGGTCAAAAAACCCTCCATTCAATAATCCAGTTATTAAAGGTAAATGGTGGGATAAAGATGAAATAAATAAATTACAACTTTCTTTAGATTACAAAGTCGCTAATGATCTAAAATTAAAAATTGGTGATTCGATGACATTTAATATTTTTGGTAATTCAGTTACAGGAATCATTACAAATTTTAGAAAAGTAGATTATAGGGACTTAAACATTAATTTTGCAATTTTATTTAATCCTAAATATGCATCAAAAATTCCTCATGAATTTATGTCTACTATAAAATTTGAAAATGAGGAATTGGTAAACTTAAGTAATATATTAAGAAAATTACCAAATATAACCTACATAAAGTTATCTGAGTATATAAACAAAACAAAAAATTTTTTAAATGGCATATTTATTGTGAGTATTTTGATATCACTAGTGGTAATTCTAATTGGACTCATTGTGATATCAAATGCTATAAGTGTAATCGGAAATCTTAAAGTTTATCAAAATCTTGTTTTAAGAATTCTGGGTTTTGAGAAATTAAATATTTATAAACTGATAATATTTGAAACTCTCATATTATTTATACCTATAGTTATTTCTTCGTTAATATTTTCAATTGTATTTTCCTACTTTTTTATAACAAATTTTTTTAGTATCGATTGGTATTTTCCCATTTCAGTTACTTTGATTATTTTAATTCTATTTATGTTGGTATTTGTAACAACTTTATTAATTTCAAACAGAAAGTACTTAAATTTTAATACATACTATTTATTGAGAAATGGATAAATAAAGAACTTTATGGTATTCCTAGTCCGACTCGAACGGACATGAACCGAAGTTCAACGGATTTTGAATCAGTTGTGTTAGTGTGTAACTCATTGATCTAAATGCAGATAAATTTTACTATCACACTTTTTTTCAGCATTAAGTGCATTAGTGTCTTTATTATCAAATGAGACTAGGGCCCTTGATAAAACTATTAATGACACATTTGATATACTTTATTTATGAACAGCCAAGGTCCTCAAAATTTTCATCACCTGATTACTTTGGTAATAGGAGAGGTTTAATTAGAGAATTTTCCCTTATACAGATTACAAATTGTTCTCCTATCGATTATAAGAGATAAAAATTTTTCTTTTCCAACTGAGAATTAAAGATTAAAATTAAAAGTGGTTAGCGCTAAAATAATTTGAAAAAAAGTTTAATTTATGTTGTACAAATTTTTTTTAAGTCATTTACTTCTTATTGTTTTTTTTGTTGTTGGAAAAGCTCCTTATTCTGAAACTATTAATGATGAGTGCGATAATTTTGATGTAAACTATACAGAAAATGAATATTTAACAGACAGAGAGCAGATTCAGGCGATGGATGATGCTTTACTCGAGTCCTTGGATAGATTTGAAGAGTGTATAAAAGCAAAAACATCAGCAAGGCAAAATAATGCTGACAATAGTATAGAAAATGCATCGGATGGATCACAAGAATTAAGAGGCAATAAATTTAGAGCAGATCAAGAATCAACTGAGTCATACGATGAACAAAATCAAGACACTGAAAATGAACTCGCAGGTTCTATAAATAAAAATAACTCAGGGTCAAATGGAAAAATTCCTGAAGATATTCCCTTTGATGACAATGATGATGTTTTAGCTCAACAAATAAAGAACGCTGCACTTAAAGAAAGAGACCCCGAAAAGCAAAAAAAAATTTGGAACGAGTATAGAAAGTATAAAAACTTACCGCTTGAAGATTGAGTTTTTATGAAATTTATGATTTAATTTAATTGGGAAATTATAGTTATGAGACTTACTTCTTTGTTTATATTAATAGCTTTTTTTATATCTAGTTGTAAAACAACACAGTCGTTAATGGACTTTGGTCCAAAAACTTCAAATCAAATTCTTGAGGAAGAAAAAGTTCAAGATTTTGCTGATGATTCTAGACCAAGACTAGATGTTGCAATAGCTGTATTTGATTCAAATATTCCTAAATCCAATAACGAAGATGTTTGGAAAGAATTAAGAAAAGCTGAATCAATCAGATTCGCATATAAACTTAAACTACATATTGAAAAGTTAGATAAATTTGGGGCTGTCAGAGTTGTTCCTGACTTGAACGCGACAAGTGATTTATATATTTCAGGAAAAATTATGGAATCAAATAGTGAAGAAGTTGAATTAGACATTAAAGTGGCAGATATTTCAGGTAACTTGTGGATTGATGACGATTTTGAACACCAAGTGCCAGAAGATTTCTACACTAAAGGGGGTTATAACGAAGATTCTTATGACCCGGTTTTTCAGAAAATTGCCAAAAAAATCGAAGAAAAGCTTCAATTTGTTTCTACCAAAAACCTTGATGATTTAAAATACATTAGTGATTTAAGATTCGGTATGAATCTCTCTGAAGAATCTTTTTCGGAAAATATTGATAAAAATGAAGATGGAAAGTACATCATTAAAACAAAACTTGATAGTTCTGATCCAAAATATCTTAGATTATCAAATTTAAGAGTTCGCGATCAATTATTTATTGACGAACTTCAAGTTTTTTATATGAATTTTGACGAAAACATAGATTCAAGTTATTTAACATGGCAGCAACAGACATTTCAGGAAAAACAAGCTGAAAGCAAAGCCAAAGGAGAAGCTGTAGGTAAAGCAATTGGAGGAATTTTGTTGCTTGGTGCTGCAGTTCTAGCTGCAGTAGCTGGAGCAAATTCAGGTGACGCTGGTGGTCAAGCCCTTGGCACATTAGGTGCTGTAGGTGGTGGTATGGCTGGAACATCACTTTTACAAGATAGTTTTAAGAAAAGTGCAGAAGCTAAAGTCCACAGAGATGCAATCAACGAACTTGGACAATCATTAGATGTAGAGATGTCATCTAAAGTAATAGAATTGAGTAATGATACTGTAGAGTTAACTGGAACAGCTAAAGAACAATTTTCGCAGTGGAGATTATTTTTAAAAAAAATATATGAAAAAGAAAAAACTCCTGAGGGCGAAATCCCAGCTACTATCTAATTGATAATTCAATTTTTTTTGTTGCCAATAGATGAAATTCCACAAAATAATTTTTTTTATACTTATTTCTTTAATTAGTAATAAAATTTTTTCTAAAGCAAATAATTATGAGTTAACAATGGAATGTATAGATGGAGCGAATAAACTAACCAAATATACAAAATTCAAAAATAATATTTGCATGATAAATTCTTCCAACCAAGAAAACTGCAAGCAATTTACTTCTTCTGATGATTTAAATCTTACTTATGTAACTGAGGATAATGATAAAATTGAAATTATTGATTTTAAAAATAAGAAAATAACGTCAACAATCAACAATGATTTTACAGAATTTAATTGTCAAAATTTTGAGAGTAATATTACCACAAATAAAAGAAATAAAATTAAAGATAACTTGGAAAGTTTATCCAATAAAACTGAGAATATTAATTTAAAAAATGCAAAAGAAGTTTTTCTAAACAAGAAAATTGAACTTGAAAAATTTTTTTATGATTCATTATTTGTTTGGAATTTTAATTATTTTCAACGAAATATTGAAAAGATTGAGAATATGAGAAAAGAGATTACTGTAATTAAAAATAAAGGAAACTTTATTGATGCCATAAAAAAAATTGATAAGACTGAACTTGAAATTAAAAAAACCAACAAGAAACTTGAGGAAGATTTTAATAATTTTTTTTCAAACGCAAAATCATTTTACAAGGATTTATCTTATTTAAAAGCAGATGAAAACATTAAGAATGCCCTCAAATTAAAACCTAATGTTCAAGAAGCAAAAAAGTTAAGAACCAAGATAAAAGTGCTTCCAGAAAAAATTCAAATCCTTGAAAATTTAGAAACTGCCAGAAACGAGAATAATAAAAAAAAAGAATTACTTTTAATGCAAAAGCTCAGTCAAATAGAAAAGAACCCTAAATTAGATGATGAAATAAAAAATTTGAGTCTCACAATAGCTGAAACAGAATTTGCAAAGAAAATTAATAAAGCAGAAAAGTTTTTTAAAGATGGAAATATTAAAGATGCAGAAAACTTCTTAATAAAAGCAAAGAAAATTTTACCAAATAGACCTGAGATAAATTTATTTGAAGACAAATTAGATAAACTTAAAGAAGAAAAAATAAAAAAAGATTTACTTTTTAATTTTAATATTGCGTCCAGTAATGATGATTGGGAAACCTCATTACTCAATCTCAAGAAGATTGAAAACATAGAAAATAATGATGCTTTTATTAGAGAAAAAATTGAAATGACAGAAGAAATTTTATCTTTAAAAAAAAGTTTAAGAAGTCATTCCAAAAACTTGCATAGATTAACGAATCAAAAATTTAAGAACAAGGTTCTTAGTGATCTTAAAAGTTCAAAAAAATACTTGGATATTAGTCCATCACTTTTACAAAATTATCTTGAGGTCTCTGATGTTATTAAAAAATCTGAAATAAAGATAAATGT